>Ga0209081_1000020_pt1 | contig 92663 bp, 90 predicted proteins | sample GOMGulsemesocosm_4_FD_184636 | JGI IMG/M metagenome (GOLD analysis project Ga0209081, IMG submission 184636) | Methane-oxidizing microbial communities from mesocosms in the Gulf of Mexico - GOM15B Gulf of Mexico (SPAdes) (version 2) | ecosystem: Environmental > Aquatic > Marine > Cold seeps... | reverse complement strand
TTTATCAAAAGTACTGGTGTAATAGTGGAAATTATATATTATTTAATAGGACTTGTGTTGATTGGTATAAAACTATTCAGCACACTTAATACACATTTCCGCTGCGGGTAGAACGTTAAGACGTTGTGGATCAATATCTTCCCCACACGCTTGGCATACACCATACGTACCATTTTCCATACGCGTAATAGCATTAGATAAGTGCTGAATTTCAACTTTAGCTTCAGATTCAAGCGCATTTAGTACTTCGTCATTTTCACGCTCACCTGCTTGCTCAGACCAATCAGCATCTCGACCATCGGCAAAATCTTGATGAATTGCGCCTATTCTTTGTTGTAATTCAACAATACGTTGAGTGAATTGTATTTTTAGTTGCTCAGTCATGATAAACACCTTATTCCAAATGATATTGGTTAACTATTTTATTTACTTAGTATATCCATTCTTTCAGTAGTGTATTGATGAAGTAGATCAAGGTTTTTCATGATTTCAGGGTATAATTTTGCTTCAGCGGTCATACGCTTGTAGTCTTCTTGCATACGCTGTTTTTTTACTAGTTTCTTGCGATCTTCTAAAATAGCGAGATCTTTTATTTCATTATATAACTTAAATATAGCAGGGAATTTTTGTTCTAATTCACCGCTCATTTTCAATGATGACAATAGCACGGACAAACGCCAACAGCCTTCACCAAAATCGCATTGCTGTTCTTGCATAGCACGAGTTATAATTTTAACGCTAGCGAGTACTTTATGGTCATGTTTAGCGAGGGCTTGTTGCTGTGCAGATTTTGCTTGCTGTTGCGCTTGCTTTTGTTTGTTCAGCGTGATTAATAATTTTGCCGCATAAAAAGCTAAACCAGCAATAATAATTACGGCTAATGCGGTAGCATACCACCAATAATCAGTCATTTATCTTTGCCTTATTCAAAATGAAATTCAAGCTACACTCAAACTAAGCTTAAACTAAGAGAAGTCATCTGATAAGGATGAACCATCGAGTTTGTCCCATAAATCATCTTCAGAATTAACTTTACGCTGATTTGTTTTATCTTCTGTATCTTTGTCAATAATACCAAGTTTTTCGGTTAACTGCTGATGACGTTCCATCATATCATTATAATAATTAACCTCTTGTTCAGTTAATTCTAGATCATCTTCTTGCTTAGCTAAAATATTTTGTAAGTGCTCATCATTTTCAATGTTCGACAATTCTAGCGTAAGATCTGGCGCTAAATTATGTTCAATGTTAGTTTCAGGTTTAGCCACGCGAATAGCGGCAATAGGGCTATCTTGTTTTATTTTATTCGTTTTAGCTTTTTTTACTTTATCTATTGGTTGTAGGGAGCTACCACCTAAGTCTATTGGCTTTTTACTGCCGATACGTGGATCTTTATTTTGACTAGAGGTTTGGTCTGTATTTTTTATCTGCTTACCTTCTTGCTGACGGTTACCTGGTTTTTTACCTGTTTTTTTTCGTAATCTTTTTTCTACATTGGCTAATTCAACTTTGCTTAATTTAGGTTTTGCGGTTGGCGCTGAGCCAGGCTTTCTTGATTTTTTGCTGCGAGACATGATGTGATACTTTTTTGACTGCTAATTATCGCTATTTTACGTTAATTAGCCGTTAAAAAGTAATAATATTTAATGGTAGCTTATTTCTAGTGAATTGTTTTCTAGTGAATGATTTAGTGTTTAAGCCAATATTACGGTTTTATCGCCATTTATGCACACTCGTTGCTCAGCATGAATACGCACAGCATGACTTAAGGCTGTGGCTTCTAAGTCGTAGCCCATATGTACCATTTGTTCTATCGTAAAAGTATGGTTAATAGGTTTGACTTCTTGTGCAATAATAGGCCCTTCATCCAAGTTGGCGGTAACATAATGAGCGGTTGCGCCTATTACTTTTACACCGCGCGCATGGGCTTGATGGTAAGGTTTTGCCCCTTTAAAGCTAGGCAAAAATGAATGGTGAATATTAATTGCTTTACCTGATAACTGTTGGCACAAATCATCAGATAAAATTTGCATATAACGTGCTAACACTAATAAATCAGTATTTGTTGATTCCATTAACGCCGTTATTTTGGCTTCTTGCTGGGCTTTCTTACCTGATGTAATAGGAAGATAATGAAATGGTACGCCATGCCATTGAGTTAGTGCTTGGCAAGTTTTGTGATTGGAGATCACGCCAACAATATTAATAGGCAAAATACCTGATTTCCATTTAGTTAGTAAAGAAACCAAACAGTGATCATCTTTTGATACCGCAATAAGCACATTGAGCACTTGCTCTTTATTACGCAATTGATATTGCATTTTAAGGGGTTTAGCTAATTTATCTAAAGCGTCTTTAAATTCATTTGCGGAAACGGTTAAATTTCTATCATCAAAGGCTATACGGGAAAAAAATGTTTCAGTATAAGGATCACTATACTGTGATGTTTCAGTGATAAAAGCGCCATGTTCAAATAAGCTTTGGGAAACTTTTGCTAGAACGCCCGTATTATCTGGACACTGCCAAGTAAGGATATAGTGATTAGGTGTAGTCATAATGTGGTTTTTTTTAAAGTAAGGCGTTAATCATTAAGGATATCGTTGATAAATACCAGTTAATTAACCGTTTATATGGCTATATTCAGTCATTAATCGCTATGCTGCGATATTTGATGTTTATTCTTAATATAAAGTTGCTCGACTTTCTCTCTTGCCCAAGGCGTTTTACGTAAAAACTTTAAACTGGATTTAATACTAGGATCTTTGGTAAAGCAATTAATTTTAATTTGTTGCCCTAGCGACTCAAAACCAAAATAAGCTTCAAGTTCAGTCACAAGAGTTTTCAAGGTGATGCCGTGTAAAGCATTATAAGGTTGATTATCCATAGGTATTTTCTTGTTAAGCGTTTGTTTTTGATTATAACAAAAAAAGCACCTTCCATTCAAAGCAAAAGTGTCATTGAAAATAACTATAAAAGGTTGCTATAGAGAGAAATAGTGGCACAAACTTTTTTCTGATTTTCAGGATGAAAAATAGCGTGCCGCTTAGTATTTTGACAATAACTACCATAAAAAGCCTGAACGTTAGCTCTTGATGAGGTAACGTCCTTTAATTGCGCAACCTCTTCAGGTGAAAAGCTATCAAGTTTGCTTTCTAATTCATTATATATTTTATCTGCCTTTAAACGAACATTGGTGTCACTAAAATCAGTAAAACCATTTAACAGTATCGCTTTATTTTCATTATAAAATTTTGTTACCTCAGGTTGAGGATAAAAATGTAAAAATAACGCGGAAGCAACGATTAAGATCAATAATTTTTTCATTAAAACCTATATATTAGTATGAGCTAATTTATGTTATTCTAAGCAAAGAGAATAACATAAATTATTTTTTTATACTAACTGCTATGCCCATGATGTATCAAGAAGAGAACTCTGCCTCTTGAAGCTGTATGGGTATATATTTATCTTTTAAGGATTTATCGTGAAAGCCAACGAAAAACCGTCAACAACTAATAATAAAATTTCTGTTCATAATGTCGAAGTTCAGCCTGCTAAAAATAGCAATGAGCGTTATAAGCCTGGTGACCAAATTTATGTGCGGAAAAACGTTGGTTTTTTTCAAAAGTTAAGACAACGAATGAACATGGTTTTTTTTGCCTTTTTTGCTTTATTACCTTGGCTGCAATATAACGGACATCAGGCGATATTATTTGATATTAGTGAACAGCGTTTTACGTTTTGGGGCTTAACGTTATGGCCGCAAGATTTAACTTTATTAGCTTGGATTTTTATTTTTGGTGCGTTTCTTCTCTTTTTTGTTACTACCTTTTTAGGCCGTGTTTGGTGTGGTTATACGTGCCCGCAAACTGTTTGGACATTTATTTTTATTTGGCTAGAAGAAAGAACTGAAGGAACCGCGAATCAGCGTCGTAAACTTGATCAACAAAAAATAAATAGTCAAAAACTATGGAAAAAAACACTGAAGCACAGCAGTTGGTTATTGGTTTCGTTATTCACAGCGATGACTTTTGCTGGGTATTTCTCCCCGATGAATGAACTCTTCATCAACATTATCACCCTTGACACTAGCACTACGATGGCGATAATTTTGGCCTTTTTCACCTTTGCCACTTATGGTAACGCGGGTTGGATGCGTGAAACAGTTTGCTTGCACATGTGCCCTTACGCACGTTTTCAATCAGCGATGTTTGATAAAGATACGTTAACCGTAGCTTATGATACTGACCGTGGTGAAAGTCGTGGCGCTCGCGGTAGAAAAGAAGATCATAAATCAAAAGGTTTAGGTGACTGTATTGATTGTAATTTATGTGTAGAAGTGTGTCCTACTGGTATTGATATTCGTAATGGCTTGCAATATGAATGTATTAACTGTGGCTCTTGTGTTGATGCCTGTTCCAGTGTCATGACTCGTATGAAATACGATCAAGGCTTAATTCGTTACACGACAGAGCATGAACTAGAGGGCAAGAAGGTGCATTTTGTACGCTCGAAGCTGATAGGTTATGCTGCTATATTAATGATTATGAGTACGCTGATAATGTTAGAAATCGTTAACCGTGTACCATTATCATTAGATATTATTCGCGATAGAACTGAATTATCGAAAGAAAACTTTAATGGTGAAATTGAAAATGTGTTTACCTTAAAAATACTTAATATGTCACAAACTGATAATACGTATAAGTTATCAGTGAAGGGTATTGAAAATACGCAGTGGCATGGCAAACAAGAGATAGCAGTAAAAGCAGCAACCGTATTCACTTTGCCTATTAGTATCTCCGTTGACCCATACGAATTGAAAAGCTATATGACAGACATTACGTTTACTGTTGAACAAATATCACCACAAGGTGATGTTAGCATTGAACATGAAAGTCGTTTTTTCAATAAACGTTAATAATATAGTTGAATTAGAGTAGTAATTAAAATGGATAAAATGAGCGCTAATGGCACAATTTGATTTTAAATCACTGTCACCTGACACTATTATTGACGGTTTAGAAAGTGCTGGCTTTGGGGTTGATAGTGGCTTATTAGCGCTTAATAGTTATGAAAACCGTGTTTATCAGTTTCATGATGAAAGTTTGACTAAGTATGTCACTAAGTTTTATCGGCCACAGCGTTGGTCACTTGCGCAAATTCAGGAAGAACATGATTTTTCATTTGAATTAGATGAGTGTGAGTTGCCGATAGTCGCACCGTTAAAACGTAATGGTAAAAGTTTATTTGAACATCAAGGTTATCACTTTGCTGTTTTTCCATGTCGTGGTGGGCGTATATTTGAAGTTGATAATTTAGATCAACTTGAATGGATGGGTCGCTTTATTGGCCGTATTCATGCCGTAGCTTCGCAAAAAGAGTTTCAGTGTCGGCCAAGCTTTAATACGGCTGAAATGCTTTACCAGGCGAGAGCTACTATTGCGGAGAGTGACTTTGTGCCTAATGCGCTAAAACTCGCTTTTTTTACTATACTCGATCAAGTTATAGCCATTGCGGCGCACCAGTACGCGCAGTATAGTTTTCCAGATCAGCAAATACGCCTTCATGGCGACTGTCATGCGGGTAATATTTTATGGCGTGATGAAGGACCTCACTTTGTTGATTTAGATGATTGTCGTACGGGGCCGGCTATTCAAGATTTATGGATGATGCTATCTGGCGACAGACAACAACAATTGTTACAAATTGACACACTCTTAATGGGCTATGAAGAGTTCTTTTCATTTGATACTAAACAACTTGTTTTGATAGAATCATTACGAACTATGCGAGTAGTAAATTATATGGCTTGGTTGTGTAAGCGTTGGCAAGATCCTGCTTTTCCTCGAAACTTCCCTTGGTTTAATACCGAGAAGTATTGGGAACAACAAATATTAATGTTAAAAGAGCAAATGTCAGCATTACAGCAGCCTTCGTTGAGCTTGTTACCCGCATCATATTGATAATACCAGTTGGTATAAGATAGGAAAATAATAATGAAAAAAATGCACCAGTTATTCATCATATTACTCATGCCACTTTTAGCTTTCTCAATGACGGCTTGTGCGCAAAAGTACACTGAAGGTAAGCAGTACACAAAAGTGAGCGAAGTCGCATCAAACAAAAAAGAAATTCGTGAATATTTTTCTTTCTATTGCCCTCATTGTCGCAGCTTCGAACCGTTTATGAACGTTGTTAAAAAGAATTTACCAGCAGGGGTTAAGTTTGAACGTAATCATGTCGATTTTCTTCGTGCAGCATCACCTAAAGTACAAGCCATGTTAAGTAAAGCGGTGGTGGTTGCAGAGCAATTGAAAATGGATACCAAATTAATCCATGCGTTATTTCAATATATACAAGTACAACGTGCGGTTATTACGTCAGAAAAAGACATTCGTAATATTTTTGTATCAAATGGTGTCGATGGTGATAAATTTGATAAGTTAATGAAAAGCTTTAGTGTAAATAGCAAAGCTAAGTTAATGAAGAAAAGCCAAGATATGATGACTAAAAGTCGTGCGTTAAAAAGCGTACCAACGGTGATAGTCAACGGTATGTATCGTATTAACATCCCTGAGTTGGATAAAAACAATTTTGAAGCAGACTACCAAAATTTGATTAACTACTTATTAACACTTAAATAATTTACTTACTTAACCATATTTAACAATGCAGGTAACTTTGGTTACCTGCATTTTTATTTGGGATAAAATCAGATAAGTAGCGTTATTTATCAAACAAATTTTGCAATAGTTTTTCTTTTGCTTTGGTAAATTCAATGGTAGTAAGATAACCCTGCTGCTTTAAGTTTACGAGTTTTTCTAAAGCATTCACTAACTCGGTATCTATGGCACTATTTGTGTGTGCATTTAAGCTTTCTGCCTTTAGTGGTTGCTTAATGTTTTTCACCGCTACCACTGCGTCATTTAATCCAGTTTCAATGACTTTATGAGTCGCAGGGCGAATAGCCGCCGCTTGAGTATGTAAAGGAATTTTAGCTTCAGCTTCACGTTTAGCCTTACTTTCTTGTGCGGCTTTATTGTCCGGTTTTATTGTCCTAATACCCGTTTGCTCTGGATTGATTTTTTTAGCAATTAACCAGCACCAATCAATCAATTCATCTATCACGTTGAAATAATCTTTTTTAGTCATTCGGTTGCTACCTTTACGCAAATATAAACAAACAACAAACTGCTTTTTGTGTTTATCTATTATCTGTAAACTTATCACTCTAACTTTACCATCAACCATTTTATCAATATGCTCTTTGGTAAAAAGAACGCGTAAATTATGCTCTTTTTCATTACTAAAAGCCTCATCCATAATAGTATTGATAAGGCTAATACTACGTTCGTTAAGAAATAGTTCACAACTTTCTATATCGATAATATTAATGACTGCTTCGGCATTGTTTTCATGACGGCGATATAAGCTAATTTGAAGCTGAGACTCACTAACTTCAAGATGAGAAAATTGTTGTTTTACGAGCGCTTTAGCCGAAAATTTATTGCGTTTAACAAAATAATAGCCAAGAAGGGCAACACTCAAAAATAATAAAAGAAATAGGATCATGTTTGAGTCGCCTGATTTAGGCTCAATAGAAGAAACAGGGGTGATAAAATCAATATTTTGTTGAGAAAACTGATAAAGCGTACCGCCAGATTTATCAAAAAGTAGCATTTCACCTAAGTCATTACTGATAATATTGATACGTTGTGCGGTAGCTAACTGTTGAACAGGGAATTGCCAAATAAGTGATGACAACGGTGCCTTATTCTTCTGACGGGCATTAAGTTTTAAAGGTAGGGAGTTAATTTCCCATTGCTTATTTCGATGCTTTAACAATAATAGCTTGTTACGTAAGTAGGGGGATTTACGCCCTTGATATATAAAAATATCTTCTAAATGCCTATCACTCTGATATAAAACATTTTTAGGTACATTATCACGCCAATTATTACCCCCGTTACTGTATGACAGTAACTGCTTTTGATTGTATTCATGGTGTAATAATATTTGTTCGCTATTTTTATTCGGCCAAATAAATTGTTTAACGTTTTGACTGCCAAAAAGATAAATAGCATCATTAACTAAATTGTTCTTTAAAAATGGATTACTCACCGGTACGGTAAAGCTACGTAAACCAAATTTGGCTGGATGAATACGTAATATCGCCCCAGAAAATAAAGGTTGCTGCCATTGTTTATGACCCTCAAGCGCGATATATAATAAACCAAAATTATCATTCCATGGCTTGATAAAAGGATTAAAAGCCAGTTGTTTTATCACCGTTTTATTATCTGGTACGGCAATGCGCAATATTTCTCGCTTAGTTGTTAAATCAACTTTTTGATAATTTACTAAGTTAAATTGCCACTCAGTCACAACCGCATCAAAATCTAGAGCTAGATTAACGCTCTTCGCTTGCAGTCTTTTAGTTTTACTTTTATGATCAACAGCTTCTAAATGAGCCGTATAAAAAGTGTTATACCCGACTTGCTCTCGTAAAGAAAAGCTTGGATGTAAAACAAAAGCAGTTAACTTTACTTTCGCGTTTGGCTGATTACTTTCATTGGGCAATTCAAGTAACGGTTGTGGAATAATTTCAGAGCCATCAACTAAATAAACACCGCCAGTTTCATTAATAGCAAAAAACTGCTGATTATTTGAAGGGTTAGCAACGAGTTGTTGCCAATTTTGTGTCATGACACTTTTATCGTTTAATTGCGCTATTTTAGAGAGCTTAAAATTATTATCTTTATTGCTATTATTAGGCGTTGAGATAGAAGCACTTACTGAAAAGGTAAGCATAAATAGGCAAGTCATTAACAAAATCAAATTGCGTTGTATCATTAGAGAAACCTCCTTTGAATTTATTACCATGATGAATATACTCTGAATCATGTCTTATTTTTTAAATAGATGGATTGTTTTAGCGTCTATAAATTGAGTTTTATTTGACGTAGCCAAATAGCTCAATTTTCCTTCAATCATCACATCATCATTTTGTTCAGCATTTTCAACTAGGTATTCTGCTTGTTTCCCCCAAACATGCAGGGCTCGCTCTACCGGCACCGTTTGCCAGCTTTGCTTATCAATTGAATAAATTTGCTGATTAATCTGAATTTGAACTTGTGTTAAGGTTTTATTATTTTGTGTTGTTATCAATTTTGGGGTAGCCAATAATTGAGCACTACAAAATATTTGATTTACTGTTTGAGTGTAGCCTTTTTCAAAGCGCTGAATAAAATTAGCATGAACAATAGGAGGATGATTAGAGGTTGTTTCTTGAGCTTCTTCCTGATTAGGTTTTATATTACTTAGATAGCCTTGAACAAGTACTATATCCCCCTTATCGGCCAGTAATAATTCCTGCTCAACTAAGTCACCTTCAACTTTTACATGATGGTAATGGGTCCATTCTTTGTATTTATTACTCTTTTTATCTAACCACTTACTGTTAGTTGCGATGGTGATTTCAGTAATAGCTGATACAGGGTTTGCTCGATACCTAACCTCAGGTTTAGTCACTAAGTTACCTAATAAAGTCACGGCGCATAATTGTTTAACGGGTGCAGGCTGATTTTTATGTTGCATTAAAATGACCTTAAAATTGAAACTTAATTGTTGTAAAAAGTACAATATAATTGATATTTAACCGTGTTAATTAACCAACCATATAAGTACCTGTACCAAAAGCGATGTGTTCACCTTTTTCATTGTGCATTTCCATACGGGCAACTGCGACCTTACTACCACTGCGAATAATATGTGCGGTAACAATAAATTCTTCACCACGGCCAGGGCGTAAAAAATCAGTACGTAAATCGATAGTGCCAAGTTTACTCAAACTTTGCTGGATAGTCGCTGGGGTAACCTCGCTAAGTTGTTCAATAATATTAGCCGCCGCTACAGTACCCCCTGCTAAATCGAGAGCCGAAGCCGTTACCCCGCCGTGCAAAATTTTTTGTGCGGGGTTACCGATTAATTTATCGTGCCATGCAAAACGTATTTCTGAGGTTTGTGCATTACAGCGTGTAATCCTTAAGCCAAGTAATTTATTAAAAGGTAGGTTGTTATTCCAAAAGTCGATTAACTGTTGATGTACTTGTCCATGATCCATTTTTTACTGATACCTTGATGAGGTTAATAATTAATATTAACATCATCAAAACAAATTAGGGTAAAAATAATGATCACACTTAGATTGCGATTAGGTTAAAATACAATCTGCTTAATTTACTTAAACCAATGAAGAAATCCTTGTCAAATTCTGCTATTTCAGCTAAAAGTTCTAACGAACATTTATTACTTAAAACCCTAAAGCACTACTTTGGTTATGACCATTTTCGCCCTGGGCAAGCTGAAATAATTGAACACTTAATGCAAGGTAGAGATTCATTAGTTTTAATGCCTACAGGTGGCGGCAAATCATTATGTTATCAATTGCCTGCCATTTTATTACCAGGGGTTACCATTGTGGTATCACCCTTGATTGCTTTAATGAAAGATCAAGTAGACGGTTTAACAAGACAAGGCATTAATGCTGCGTTTATTAATTCTTCATTAGATCAGCAGACCATCAATGCTATTTTTACGCGTCTTAGCGCGGGCGAAATAAAGCTGCTTTATGTTGCTCCTGAACGTTTAACCAATCGCTATTTTTTACAAGGTTTAACTGATTTAACCATCAGTGCTTTTGCCATTGATGAAGCTCATTGTATTTCACAGTGGGGACATGATTTCAGACCCGCCTACACTCAACTACAATGTTTGAAATATAACTTCCCCCAAGTGCCTGTTATGGCACTAACAGCAACGGCTGATGTAACAACACGCAAAGATATTCTTACACAACTTGCCTTAAATAATCCGCATATTCAATTAGATAGTTTTGATCGACCCAATATCCGTTTCACGCTTGCGCAAAAATACGATGGTGAAAAGCAGGTGCTAGGGTATGTACGTAAACAAGGTGATGACTCGGGAATTATTTATTGTAATAGCCGATGGCAAGTAGAAAAGTTGACTAAATACCTAGCTGCATGTGGCATTAATTGTGCTTCCTATCACGCAGGGTTAGAAAATGACATTCGCGCGTTAGTACAAGATGGCTTTACCAAAGACAATATTCAAATTGTTATTGCTACGGTTGCATTTGGCTTAGGGATTAATAAACCAAATGTTCGCTATGTGATTCATTTTGAGCCGCCACGCACATTGGAATCGTACTACCAGGAAATTGGTCGTGCTGGGCGTGATGGTTTACCCGCTGAAGCGCTTTTTTTGGTTGCAGATAAGGATGTTGCTCGCATCAAAAAGCGTATCAGTGAAGGTGAAAATGAACAGCGAGTAAATGTTGAAATGCAACGATTTTCAGCCATGAGTGCTTTTATAGATGCACAAACATGCCGCCGACAAGTCGTACTGAATTACTTTGCTGAATACACTCAGCAAGGTTGTGGAAATTGCGATATTTGTTTAGACCCACCCAGTCAATTTGATGGTACACAAGCCGCACAAAAAGTATTATCTTGCGTATTTCGCATACAGCAGCAAGGTGACATCAATCATGTTATTGATGTTTTACGTGGTGAAATAACAGACAAAATATTACAACTTGAGCACGATAAAGTGTCTACTTTTAATATTGGTAGCGGTAAAACACCAGGGTACTGGTTTGCTATTATTGGCCAACTCATCCATCTTGGTTATTTACAGCAAGACATTGAACAACAGTCTGTACTTTGTTTAACGCAAGCATCGCATAGTGTACTTAAAGCAACTGAACCATTGATGTTAGCTAGCCCTCGTTTACAAAAAGCGAGTTACTGGCAAAATAAAAGTCAACAAAAGAGCTATGACCGAGTCTTATTTGCCAAATGTAGAGAATTACGGAAAAGCATTGCTGATGGTGAAGATATTGCACCGTTTATTGTATTTAACGATGCAACCTTATCTGAGTTAGCTAGAATACAGCCACAAACCGCAGAGCAAATGTTAGCAATCAGTGGCATTGGCGATGTAAAGCTTGCTCGTTACGGGCAAGCCTTTTTATCCTTGATTAAAGAGCATAAGCAATAAAACGAGAGCCTTATCACAAATAGTTTAGATAATGCCCAGATCAAAAAAAAGCGCTAACAAGCGCTTTTAAATTAACAATAAACATTGTTTTTATATTTGGTAATGTCTATTTTAAACTCGAGTAATAAGCAGCTAAATTAGCTATATCTGCATCACTTAATCCTGCAGCCATACCTTTCATTGTAGGATCATTACGTTTACCTGATTTAAAGTCTTTAAGTTGCTTGGCAAGGTAAACTTCTTTTTGACCGGCAAGGTTAGGGTACATAGGTACAGCTGAAATACCTGTAACGCCGTGACATGCTGAACACATCATTGATCTAGCTTTACCAGCTTCTGCATCGCCAGCAAAAGCTGGAGATACCATCATTACGGTTGCAGCAACTGCAATAGTAAGTTTTTTCATAATAGTTCTCTCTCTTTAAATATCAAGTTATTTATCTAAAACAAGTATATACTCAAAGCGCTCTAAAGGGTTAATACTTTAATTTAATAGCATGATTAGCATCAAACAATCGCGCATAAAAACAAGACTAACGGGTTAATCACAATTGAACTAATGAATTACTTTGGCATTCTGACACGTCGTCTTTGACGTATCACGGATATAACACTTAAGGTGAGAAAGGAGCGTAATATTTTATGTTTGGTAAAATTCTTATTAGCAGTTGTTTCTTAGGTAAAAAAGTTCGCTATAACGGAAAAGTAATCCCCTTCATTCATCATTACATTACACAATGGCAACAACAGCAAAGATTAATCGCCATTTGCCCTGAAGTTAATGGTGGGTTAGCCGTACCCAGAGAACCAGCGGAACAACAAAATAAGTTAGGAAAGGTAATCACCGTATCGGGTCAGGATGTTAGTCATCAATTTAAAAGTGGCGCTCAGCAAGCACTCGCTTTGTGTCAAAAATACGATATTTATTTTGCTTTACTAAAGGAATCAAGCCCTTCTTGTGGTAGTACCAACATTTATGATGGGTCATTTAGCAATCAAAAGGTCACTGGTAAAGGCATTACAACATTATTGCTTGAAGAGCACGGTATTAAGGTTTTTTCTGAATATACAATTGAAAATTTGGCGGATAGCCTAAAAATAAAGGAAGGTAATAAAGGTAAGGGATAGCACCGCAAAGTGTACCGAGGAAACAGAAAGAAAAACTGTTAAAGTAGAAGAGCCCCCACTACATCTACATTTGGCAGTTCCGCTGTCATAGGTTTCCCATTAGACCGGTAACTTTGCGTCCCTAGTTTTCACTAGGTTTGCCCTTATCAAGCTTTAAAGCTCTAAATCATTATAAGTGATGAATTCTAATTGTAAACAAAAAAACGAATGTTTTTTATAAAGTCACGTGAGGGTAGGTTACCTAATAGTGTAATAAACTTGTAGGTTAATGGCTTTTTATTCTTCTGAGCTCATTAAGGAGGTATTAGTCGTAAAATACATGCTTCAATTTTGAACCCTTTAGATGTCTTGAATGGACTTGAGTATATAGTAAAAATTCCTGCTATCATCTGTGTCTTGTAAACATATTAACAATCTTCCCTTTTAGACTTTTTAGGACAAATTTATGAGCGTTGTTTTGGATGAATTACTTTCTTTACTAACATTAGAGACCATAGGGGAGGGGATCTACCGTGGTCAAAGCCAAGATTTAGGCTTTCGTGCTTTATTTGGGGGCCAAGTTTTAGGGCAAGCATTATCGGCCGCGCAAGAAACCGTGAGTGCTGATCGTTTTGTACATTCTCTACATTCTTATTTTTTACGTGCAGGCGATGCATCTAAACCGGTTATTTATGAAGTAGAGGAGATTCGCAACGGGGCTAGTTTTAGTACTCGTAGAGTGCAAGCAGTGCAAAATGGCAAAGCTATTTTTTATATGACGGCTTCTTTTCAGCAACTTGAAGGTGGTTTTAATCATCAAGATACTATGCCTAACACTATTCCCCCCGAAGAGCTTTCATCGCTTTATGATTTTCTTGCAGCACACAAAGATGTATTACCTGAAACGATGCGTGAGAAATTTTTAACTGAAAAGCCAATCGAAATTCGGCCTATCCATCAATATAATTGGTTCAAACCAGAAAAATCCAGTGCTAGCTATAAAATGTGGCTAAAAACAAACGGTAGTTTACCTGATAATTTACACATTCATAGCTGTATGCTTGCGTATGCGTCAGACTTTCACTTTTTACCAACGGCATTAATGCCGCATGGCGCGAGTCATTGGCAACCAAACTTTCAAATAGCAACTATTGATCATTCTATGTGGTTTCATCGTCCATTTAGCTTTGATGACTGGTTGTTATATTCCATGAATAGCCCGTCAGCTTGTAATGGTAGAGGCTTAGTTCAGGGAAAAATTTATAATCGTCAAGGTGATTTAGTTGCCTCAACCATGCAAGAAGGGGTTATTAGACAGCGATAAATTATACGACGCTAAACATCGCTAAACATCGCTAAACATCGCTAAACATCGCTAGGCATCTCTAGGCAAGCCTTTTTCTATTGAACGAATTAAACGTGCATTTAATCTTTTAATAGCACGGGCTTTAGGATCTTCTTCATATACCTTTTGCTTTGCTTCTTGTTGATCAATAGCCCACTGAATATGCTCTGCAACCATTTTTTGTGCGGTTGTTAGTTGTTGCGCTAACGCTTGCACAATAGTAATGTCAAATGGCGCGTTACCTAAGGCAACAGCAATGTTGCGTTGCCAGCTTTGAAAGCCAATACGCCGAATGGGTGAGCCTTGTAAGTTTGCTAGAAAATAGTCTTCGGACCATGAAAACAACTCAAGTAAAGTGATTTTATCTAAGTGATGGCGTGCTTGAAAATCAGCTTCTAAGCTTAATTTAGCGTATTTATTCCACGGACAAATAAGCTGACAATCATCACAACCATAAATTCTATTACCCATTAATGGTCTTAATTCAAGCGGGATAGGATCTGGTGATTCAATAGTGAAATATGAAATACAACGACGGGCATCAACGACATAAGGTTCAACAATGGCTTGAGTTGGGCAAATTTTTATACAGGCAATGCAACTGCCACATTCATTCGGCGAAGTTTGATTTTTATCTGATGCTAATTGCGTTACAGGCAAAGGAATATCAATTAGTAACTCACCCAAAAAAAACCACGAGCCAGCTTCTTTGTTCAATAATAAACTATGCTTACCCACCCAGCCTAAACCCGCTTTTTCAGCTAATGGCCGCTCTAAAATAGGGGCAGAATCAACAAAGGGGCGAAAATTAACATGAGCGCAATAGGCAGTGATTTTTTTTCCTAATTGCTGTAAACGTTTACGCATCAACTTGTGATAATCACGCCCCAACGCATATCGACTAATGTAAGCATGATCTTTAGCGGTTAATATTTGTGCGCATTTGGCCTGAGTCGGTAGGTAATCTAAACGCACACTGATAACTCTAATGGTGCCAGGTACTAATTCAGCGGGACGCGCCCGCATTAAACCATGCCGTGCCATATAGTCCATGTTGCCATGATAATTATTGGCTAGCCATTGTTCTAAAGCTTGTTCATGTTTTGATAAGTCAATATCGGTAATACCAAGCTGAGAAAAACCTAATTCTCGCCCCCAGCACATGATTTTCTCTACCAATTCTGGATAGTTAATAATATTATTAGTGGCTGAGTTGGTCATTGATATACTAAATAAGGCCGCAAGGTAGGAGTTACAAATGATATTATCACAACTGCCCAAAGCAAAACATAACAGCTGTTGTGTCTATAGTGGCGATCAAGTTTTACAAAGCGAAAGGTTTGTCGCTAAGCAACAAAATATTGCTATATACAGCTTGATGGAAAGTGCAGGCGCGGCAGCTTTTGCTCAATTGAAACTTAATTTTACTAACGTTCAATCTATTTTAGTGCTTTGCGGTAAAGGAAATAATGGCGGAGATGGTTTTATTGTGGCTCGACTCGCTCATCTGGCCAAGTTACAAGTCACTGTGCTAGTTACTTGTGATATTAAAATGCTAAAAGGTGATGCTTTACTTGCTTATCAACATATGATTGCCGCGGGAATTACTGGTGTCATAACTAAGCAGCTTGTTAAGCAATTAAGTGACTTTCAAGGGGATGTTATTGTAGATGCGCTGTTTGGTATTGGTTTTCATGGTCAATTAACCCTACAAATGCAGCAATTGGTGAGCGCAGTAAACATTAATAATGCGCAGGTTTTAAGCATCGATATACCCTCAGGTTTATGTGCAAACACTGGTTTTGTGAACCAACAACACGCGGTTGTTGCACAAGTAACCGTGACTTTTATTGTATATAAACTTGGCTTACTCACAGGGCAAGCTGCCAATTTTATTGGCAAGCTCATATTGGCTGATTTAACCTTAGGAGTAGCATTTCAAGCCTTCGTTACCTGTGAACATTTATTACAGAGAAAGCCGCCTTTACTTAACGGTATTAGCCCATTAAAAAAACGACTTAATACTAGCCATAAGGGTAATGTTGGTCAAATACTCGCTATTGGTGGCGGTAAAGGGATGCCTGGTGCAATTCGTTTAACCAGTGAAGCAGCGCTACGTTGTGGCGCGGCATTGGTGAGTGTTTGCTGCCATCAAGGTAATCAAGCTTTTATAGTTAATGGCCGGCCTGAATTAATGTTAGCCCCGAACGAGGCATCGCAATTAGCCAGTTCATCAGTAATAACCAAAGCAGGTGTACTGGTAATGGGCCCTGGTTTAGGCCAAAGCCATTGGGCACAAGATTTATTCGATTTAATTATAACAACCGTGTTAAATAATAAGCACAAACAACTGGTCATTGATGCTGATGCGTTAACTTTATTAGCACAAACTAGGCAGCCTAGGCAGCATTGCTCACGGTGGGTGCTAACGCCTCACCCCAAAGAAGCCGCTGTTTTACTGCATTGTGACACGGCTACCATTGAAGCCGATCGTTACAGTGCAGTACGCGCTATTGCTAATAAATATGGTGGTATTTGTGTGCTTAAAGGTGCCGGTACTTTAATTTCTGATGGTAAGCAAGTAATCATTAATAGTACGGGTAATGCAGGTATGGCATCAGGGGGCATGGGGGATGTACTTAGCGGAATCATTGCTGCATTGCTGTTGCAAAGTGATAATTATTTTATTGCTACTTGTATGGCTGTCTATATTCATGGCGCGGCAGGTGATATTATTGCGGATAAACAAGGACTGCGTGGTATGTTAGCGAGTGATTTATTTGCTCATTTACCGATGTTAGTGAATCAGAATTAGTGAATCAAACTGAAATATAATTAACTTAATAACGATGAAAAAATTAGAATGCTTTTTAGCCGATGAGGCTGCAACAATAGCCATAGGCGCAAATTTAGCCAAAATATTGTTAGCTGAAACACAGCCCCAAGCCTTGGTTGTTTACCTACATGGTGATTTAGGCGCAGGAAAAACCACGCTAACACGGGGTTTTGTTCGTGCTATGGGGCATAAAGGTAATGTAAAAAGTCCAACCTATACGTTGGTTGAACCTTACGAATTACCGCCTTGGCAGGTATACCACTTTGATCTGTATCGTTTAGGTGACCCAGAAGAATTAGAGTATATGGGCATTCGTGATTATTTTAATGATAACTGCTGTTGTTTTATTGAATGGCCAGAAAAAGGTACTGGACTATTGGCTAATGCCGATATAGAGATTACTATAGCGTATCAAGGTGAACAAAGAATCATCACATTAGCAGCAGGCTCACTTCGTGGGGAACGAATTTTACAAGATTTATCAGTTGGTTAGGCTAGTATGATAAGGTCGTATAAAATAGCATGAGTATAATTAAGCCGTATTTTTCAAAAGTTTTCATCAGTTTTCTTTGGCTACTCGTAACGATAGCCTCTTTAACACTGCATAATGTCAACGCTAGCAGCAACAATATCAACGGCATTCGAGTTTGGCCTGCCCCTGAAAATACTCGAATCGTGTTTGACCTTAAAAAGACACCTGAGTATAAATATTTTAGTTTAAGTAAGCCCAACCGACTGGTTATCGACTTTGCGAAGACTACAAATAGCGTTGCTTTAAAGAAACTCGCTGCAAAGGATCCCCGTATAAAACTTTTTCGTACCAGTAAAACGCAATCAAAATCAACCACTCGGTTAGTACTAGAATTAAATAAATCTTATAAATTAACCGTATTTCCGTTAGCACCAGCAGGGCAATATGGTAATCGTTTGGTGATTGACCTTCATGATAAAAATCGTAAACAGAAAATCACCTCCAAACCAAAAGCCAGTTTTGGTGATATTATTATTGGTATTGATGCGGGTCATGGCGGTGAAGATCCTGGTTCTATCGGGGCTAAAGGTACCTATGAAAAAGAAGTAACTTTGGCGATTGCTAAAAAACTTTATACGCTAATTAATCAAGAAAAAGGCATGAAAGCGGTCTTGATCCGCTCTGGCGATTACTATGTTAATTTAAATCGACGGACTAGTTTAGCCAGACAAAAGCATGTAGATTTCCTCGTCTCTATTCATGCCGATGCTTTTCGTACCTCTGGGCCATCGGGTGCTTCCGTTTGGGTAGTAACGAAAAGGCGCGCTGAATCTGAACTGGCTCGATGGCTATTAAACCGAGAAAAAAAATCTGAATTACTTGGCGGTGGTGGCGGTGTTATTAAAAACACGTCAGACAGTCATTTAGCGCTAGCATTAGCCGATATGAGTAAAGAGCATTCTTTAGGTGTTAGCTTTGGTGTCGCAAATAATGTTATTAGTCAGCTACGAAAGATCACAAAAATGCATAAGAAAAGCCCACAAAATGGCAATTTTTCTGTATTAAAGTCTTCTGATATTCCATCTATCTTAGTCGAAACAGGCTTTATTTCTAACCACAAAGAAGAAAAAAATCTTATGTGGTCTAAGCATCAAAAAGCCCTAGCTAATGCGATCCACCAAGGTATTCGAAATTACTTCATGGCACACCCTTTAACAGGCAGCTATTTTGCTTCGGCGGGTTATAAAAAGCATAAGGTACGCAGTGGTGAGTCACTGTCTGTTTTAGCGCAGCGATATAACATCTCGATGAAGAAACTAAAATCAATCAATAATTTAAAATCTAATGCGTTGCGTATTGGTCAAACTTTAAAAATCCCTCGCACTGGTTAAGCGTATTTAATACCGCTTCATTATAAAAATACCTGAGTAGAAAATATACATGACTATTGCCATACTGCCCGCTCGTTTAGCCAACCAAATTGCTGCTGGAGAAGTGGTTGAAAGACCTGCTTCAGTGATTAAAGAGTTAATAGAAAATTCATTAGACGCGGGTGCTAGCAGCATTCACATTGATGTAGATAAAGGAGGTGTGAAACGAATTCGTATTAGCGATAATGGCACCGGTATTGCTAAGGATGAACTAACGTTAGCCCTGAGTCGCCATGCAACCAGTAAAATTAAAAATTTACGAGATTTAGAAGCGATAAACAGTTTAGGCTTTCGTGGGGAAGCTTTAGCCAGTATTAGCTCGGTAGCCAGATTAACGCTAACGTCAAAGCCACAGACACAAGCAACGGCATGGCAAGCGAATGCAGAAGGGAGAGACATGGCGGTTACCATAAAACCAGCCGCACATCCTGATGGAACCACTATTGAGGTATTAGATTTATTCTTTAATACGCCTGCTAGACGAAAATTTTTACGTACAGAAAAAACTGAATTCAATCATATTGACGAGATCGTACGCCGCATTGCCTTAACCCATTTTGAGGTTACTTTTACGTTAACCCACAATGGCAAAACTATTCGTCAATACCGATCAGCCACTACTCAAGCACAGCGTGCTAAACGTGTTGGGATGGTGTGTGGGCAGAAATTTATTGACCACGCCATTACTGTTGACTGCCAGCATGACAATATGAGTTTTACTGGTTGGTTAGCAAAGCCTAGCTTTGCGCGCAGTCAAAATGATCTTTGCTATAGTTATGTTAATGGCAGAATGATGCGAGACAAGTTAATTAACCATGCTATTCGCCAAGCCTACGCAAATTTATTACCGCCTGATACCTACCCTGCTTTTGTACTATTTTTACAGCTTGATCACAGCGAGGTTGATGTTAATGTTCACCCAGCAAAACATGAAGTTCGTTTTCATCAAAGTCGTTATGTGCATGATTTTATCTATTCTGTCTGCAATGAAGCCTTGTCAGAAAATGCACTTGATTTAGCAACATTAGCACCGCAAATATCATCTCTACAATCAACGCATGTGCAACAACAACCAAAGCAAGCACAATACCGTGCTGAAGATACTGCTGACGCGGTTAATCATGGCAATAATGTACAGTACGATCGCCCTGATTATGTAAAACCTTTACAACAAGTTAATGAAAGTGCCTATACTTCGCCGAGTATTAGCAATTTACAAAACGCTAACTCTCCACAAAACGCTAACAGTCGTCACGTTGATCATTCACCTAACGTGACGGCAACAGCGATTAAAAATTATCAACAGTTAATGACTCCCTTTATCTCTAATAAAGAAGGTATTAATGAAGAAAGCGTCAATGAGCAAAACAGTCGCATAAGCGACATTAATAACGAATTATTGGCGAATACAGTCAGTAATGATTTTTTTATCACTATTGAACAACAAAATTTTGCCGTATTTAAGCATCAAAACAGTCTAAAAATACTGTCTTTAGCTAAGTTAGAGCAGCAAGTACAACAACAACAAGTTATTCAAAGTTGGCAATCAAATGAACAAGGTTTAGTGAGTCAGCCCTTATTATTACCGGTATTAATCACCGTTTCTGAGCAACAAAGCTTACTGATAAAAGAATACCAAACTTTATTAACTGAAGCGGGTATTATCATCAATATTCAAAATAAATTACGCATTCAAATTCGCCAATTTCCTGCACTATTGCGTAATCAAGACGTTAACAAAAGTTTTATGAGCATTATTAACAAAATAGCAGAACAGCGAGCTAAAAAATCAGGGGAAGGTCATATTAAAAAGACGATTATTTTCGCTATTGCGACTATTTTAGTAAATCATAAACGTTATAACAGTGACCAGGCACAACGATTGTGGCAAAGTGCAAACAGCACTTTATCGGGTGAGTATATCGAATCATTATTATTGAACTCTATTACCATTGACCTCACACCTGAAATTAAGCAATTAAGCAATTAACCAAGCTCTTAACCCAAGAATCATAGCGAAGAACTTATATCATGATCATGCCAGAAAAAAGTACAAAAAAACAGCCGCCTGTTATCTGTTTAATGGGACCAACCGCGTCAGGTAAAACTGCACTTGCCATGGCTTTACATGATGCTTTACCCTGTGACATTATCAGTGTTGATTCAGCTTTAATATATAATAATATGGACATTGGTACTGCCAAACCAACAGCAGATGAATTATCTCGTTACCCACACCGTTTAATTAATTTACGCGATGCTTCTCAAAGCTATTCAGCCGCCGATTTTTGTCATGATGCCCTCGCTGAAATCGCAAAAATACGTGCTAACAACCGTATACCTTTATTGGTTGGTGGCACTATGATGTATTTCAAAAGTTTAATTGAGGGCATTTCACCTTTACCTGCTGCTAATCATGAAATTCGTCAAAAAATAGAGGAACAAGCAGGTGAACATGGTTGGCTGGCTTTACATGAAGAATTGCTAAAAATTGATCCTGTTGCTGGTGAACGTATTCACCCTAATGATCCACAACGTATTACACGTGCTTTAGAAGTGTTTCGTTTAACGGGAAGCACGTTGACAGAGCTAACCCAAATTAAAGGTGAAAAGCTCAGCGGCGATATTTTACAGTTTGCCATCACACCTAGCGAACGCAGTATATTACATCAGCGTATAGAGCTTCGTTATCAGCAAATGATTAACCAAGGTTTTGAACAAGAAGTAATTAAATTAAAAGCGCGAAATGATTTGCATGAAGACTTACCGTCAATTCGCTGTGTTGGTTATCGCCAAATGTGGCAGTATCTTAATAATGAATATGACCATAATGAAATGATGTTCCGTGGTGTTTGTGCAACAAGGCAACTAGCCAAAAGACAATTAACTTGGTTAAGAAACTGGCCTAATTTGCACTGGTTAAAAACAGAAGATGAAAGTAATTTGTCACAAGTGTTAGCTGCTGTTGGTAAGTGTTAACAAACTAAGTTACAAAATACATATATTTAGAGAGGTTAATCTCATAAAGATATGTGTATAATCGATTTACTACATTCTTAGTTAATATCATTGGTTAAGAATAATTTACAATAATAATTATAAATAATAAAAAGGAGCCATATAATGGCAAAAGGTCAGTCTTTACAAGACCCGTTTTTAAATGCTTTACGTCGTGATCGTATTCCCGTTGCAATTTATTTAGTCAATGGGATTAAATTACAAGGACAAGTAGAATCTTTCGATCAATTTGTTATTTTATTGAAGAATACGGTTAGCCAAATGGTTTACAAACATGCGATTTCGACTGTTGTGCCATCTAGAACCGTTAACACAGCACAGCTTACCGAGCAGGTAGATTCAGAAGAATAAAAAAATAACGTCGTTTTTATTACTCTTTTTTTTCCCGCATGACAACCTACATTATTACTGTAAGTCTAAGCTTGTCTCGACAATTTATTAATAAGGTTTAACGCATTTGTTTGATCGTTATCAAGCTGGTGAAGAAGCAGTGCTTGTTCACCTTGATTTTCCTGATGAAAGCACCCGAGAAGATTTAACCGAATTTAAAATGTTGGTTTCTTCTGCTGGCGTTAATGCTTTAACCGTTGTTACAGGAAAACGCAGTACTCCACACCCAAAATTCTTTGTTGGCTCAGGTAAAGCTGAAGAAATTGCTGAAGCAGTACGCCTGTTTGAAGCCAATGTAGTGTTATTCAATCACAGTTTATCTCCTTCTCAAGAAAAAAATATAGAAGCACTTTGTGAATGCAGGGTGGTTGATCGAACCACCTTGATTTTAGATATCTTTGCTCAACGTGCCCGTACTCATGAAGGTAAATTACAAGTTGAATTAGCACAATTGCGGCATATTAGTAGTCGCCTTATTCGTGGTTGGACACATCTTGAACGACAAAAAGGTGGCATAGGTTTACGTGGTCCGGGTGAAACCCAATTAGAAACGGATAGACGCTTATTACATGAGCGCATGATTAATATTCGAAAGCGTTTAGAGAAAGTTGAGCGACAAAGGCAGCAGGGCAGGCGCTCAAGAACTCGTGCAGAATTACCTACTATATCGTTAGTAGGTTACACCAATGCAGGCAAATCTACCTTGTTTAATGTCCTGACACAGTCAAATGTGTATGCCGCTGATCAGCTTTTTGCCACATTAGATCCAACGTTAAGACGAGTTGAACTTGATGGTGTAGGCGGCGTGATTTTAGCGGATACGGTGGGTTTTATTCGACACTTACCTCATGACTTAGTTGCGGCATTTAAAGCAACGTTAACCGAAACTCGTGAAGCTGAATTGTTGTTACACGTAGTTGATATCTCTGATGACAGGCGCAGTGAAAATATTGAACAAGTTGAGTATGTACTCAGCGAAATTGAAGCCGATGAAGTACCGCAATTAATTATTTGCAACAAAATAGATAATTTAGATGATGTAGAGCCAAGAATTGATCGCGATGATCAAGGACGCCCTATTCGCGTATGGTTATCTGCCCAAGCGAATATAGGAATTGATCTATTCTTTATTGCCTTAACTGAACGCTTAGGCAATAAAGTGGTAGAGCAGCACTTAGCAATCCCCCCTGCCGAGGGTAAATTACGGGGCCGTTTATATAAATTAAACTGTATTAAAGCGGAGTTTTATGATGAACAGGGTTATTGCCATGTAGAAATAAAACTACCAAAACGAGAATGGGACCGCTTGATAAAGCAAGATAGCGATAAAATTGAACAATATATTGTAAATTAATGTGTTTACCCTTTAAAAAGGCTAAGCAGAGCCTTATAAAAGAAAGTGTTTTATCATAAACTGAGAAACATACACTTGTGGTAAAGACTAACACTCAACCAATGACTAACCTAGCGGAGAATAACATGGCTTGGAATGAACCGGGGAATAACGATAAAGATCCCTGGAAAAATAAAGGCGGAAAAAACCAAGGTCCACCAGACTTAGATGAATTGCTTAATGATTTGAGCAGCAAAGTGACAGGCATATTTGGTGGTAAAGGCGGCGGTAAATCAACGGGTGGCTCTTCATCAGGAAAAAGCTTCTCTAGTATTGGCCTTAGTTTATTACTTATCATCGCCTTGGTCGTTTATGCTTTTAGTGGTTTTTATACCATAAAAGAAGCGGAACAAGGTTTAGTACTGCGCTTTGGTCAATACTCAGGCACGGTTGAACCAGGCTTGCGTTGGAAGTGGACTTTTATCGATCGCATTGTCCCTGTTGATATGCAAAGCACCCGTGAAATGCAGTCATCTGGTTTTATGTTAACCCAAGATGAAAACGTTGTACGTGTTGATATGCAAATTCAATATCGTGTTGTTGATGCCCGAAATTTTGTTTTTAGCGTCACTAATGCTGTTGATAGCTTAAATCAATCGCTTGATAGTGCATTGCGCTATGTGGTTGGTCATGCACAAATGGATGACATTTTAACCAGTGGTCGTGAACAAATTCGTCAATTAGTCTGGCAAGAGTTAGAAAAAATAATCAACCCTTATCATTTAGGGTTAATTATTGTTGATGTTAACTTTAAAGATGCTCGTCCTCCCAATGAAGTGAAAGATGCTTTTGATGACGCTATTGCAGCACAGGAAGATGAAGTACGTTTTTTACGTGAAGCAGAAGCCTATGCTCGTGGTATTGAACCAAGAGCTCGTGGTCGAGTGAAACGTATGGAACAAGAGGCGTTGGCTTATAAATCACAAACCGTATTAGATGCGCAAGGTGAAGTTGCCCGTTTTAATAAAATATTACCTGAGTATCAAGCAGCTCCTGAAGTAACGCGTCAGCGTTTATACCTTGCTACCATGGAAAAAGTTTACAGCAATACCAGTAAAGTGATGGTAGATGTTGAAGGCGGTAGTAATATGATGTACTTACCACTTGATAAAATAATGCAACAACAATCATCAAACAATAGTGCTGTACAGCCATATACACAAGCAATACAACCTAAAACACAAAGTACATCATCACCGTCTAATACTGGACGTAATGAAAGATTTACCAGTGGGAGAAACTAAATCATGAAGAATTTTTCCATTGCAATTGTAACGTTAATTCTTATGTTAGCTGTCTCTTCTATTTTTGTTATTTATGAAGGGCAACGAGGCATAGTCTTTCAGTTTTCAAAAATTAAACGTGATTCAACTACCGATCAAATGATGGTATTTGAACCAGGCTTACACTTTAAAATACCTTTTATTGAATCAGTACGTAAACTTGATGCACGTATTCAAACGCTTGATGAAGCACCGGATCGTTTTGTGACTTCAGAGAAAAAAGATTTAATGGTCGATTCATTTGTTAAGTGGCGCATTATTGATTTTTCAACGTACTATTTAAGAACTGGTGGCTCTGTTGATAACGCTCGTGCTTTACTTAAACAAAAAGTAAATAACGGTTTGAGAACAGAGTTTGGTAATCGAACCATCAAAGATATTGTGTCAGGCGATAGAGATGCGATTATGCAAAAAGCACTTGATAGTGCTTCAAGTAGTCGCGAAGAACTTGGTATTGAAGTCGTTGATGTGCGTATTAAAGCAATTAATTTACCTACTGAAGTAAGTAACTCTATTTATGAGCGTATGCGTGCTGAACGTACGGCTGTTGCCAAAGAACACAGATCGCAAGGGCAAGAACAAGCAGAGATAATTCGCGCTACTATTGACGCTAAAATAACGATCATGTTAGCTGAAGCACAAAAAGAGGCTTATACGGTTCGTGGTGAAGGTGATGCAGAAGCGGCTAAAATATATGCTGACTCATATAGTCAAGATGCTGAATTCTACAGTTTCTATCGCAGCCTTGAAGCCTATGAAAAAAGCTTTAATAGTAAAAGTGACATTATGGTGGTTAAGCCTGATAGTGACTTCTTTAACTATTTAAAAGATGGTGGTAAGAAGAAGTAACTAACAGCCTTAGTGATAGACCCAAACTATATTCACTAAATAAAGCCAGCATTTTGCTGGCTTTTTTATTGTAGAAACTCTTTTAACCGATAAACACAAAGTGCGCTTATTTACAAAAAATGCCTACTTACATGAAGTTGGTATCATATAGGATTATGATGACAGACATTTTTTTCACCGCCTTAGGTTTAGTTCTTATCATTGAGGGTACCGGTCCCGCTTTATTTCCGAACCGGTGGCGAAACTACTTATTGCGCATCACTAAAGAACCTTTGCATAATCTGCGTTATATGGGATTGGTCATGTTAGCTCTTGGTACTTCCATTTTGTTTTGGTGATAAAGTTAAGTAACCCATTGAAACTATTACTTTGCTATTTTAAAGAGTAAAAAAACAACATAATAATACTTGGACTAGGTATCTATATTTGATAGAATTCTCGCCTAATTTTTTTTCTAACGAAATAGTAAAAATGGGCAAAAACGTAGTTGTTCTCGGCACTCAATGGGGTGACGAAGGTAAAGGTAAGATAGTAGATTTACTCACCGATAAAGCAAAATATGTCGTTCGCTACCAAGGCGGACACAATGCAGGTCACACGTTAGTGATTAAGGGTGAAAAAACCGTGCTTCATTTAATTCCGTCGGGTGTGTTACGTGACAATGTAACGTGCTTAATAGGTAATGGCGTAGTTTTATGCCCGAAAGCCTTAATGACAGAAATAAAAATGTTAGAGGCTAAAGGCATTCCAGTACGTGAACGCTTACTTATTAGTGATGCATGTCCGTTAATACTTCCTTATCATAATGCCTTAGATGCAGCACGCGAAATTGCTCGTGGCGCTAAAGCGATTGGTACAACTGGTCGTGGTATCGGTCCAGCTTACGAAGATAAAGTAGCTCGCCGCGGCTTGCGTGTTGGTGATTTGTTCTGTGCAGAATCTTTCGCGGCTAAATTAAAAGATATTGTTGAATACCATAATTTCTCTTTAGTTAACTACTATAAAGCTGAGCCAGTAAACTATGAAGAAATTCTTGCTGATGCTTTAGCGGTTGCTGATATCATAAAAAATATGACTGCTGACATTTCAGAAATACTTGATCAAGCCCGTAAAAGTGGCGAATCAATTATGTTTGAAGGCGCACAAGGTACTTTACTTGATATTGACCATGGAACCTATCCTTATGTAACCTCTTCTAATACGACAGCAGGTGGTGTTGCTACTGGTTGTGGTGTTGGCCCTCGTCATTTAGATTATATCTTAGGAATAACAAAAGCTTATACAACGCGTGTTGGCTCAGGTCCTTTCCCAACAGAGTTAGATGATGATATTGGTAATCATTTAGGTACCGTAGGTCATGAGTTTGGTGCAACTACTGGCCGTGAACGTCGTTGTGGTTGGTTTGATGCTGTCGCTCTACATAGAGCGATTCAAGTAAACAGTATCACGGGTTTTTGTATAACCAAACTTGACGTACTTGATGGTTTAGAAACGTTGAAGATTTGTACGGGCTATAAAACACCATCAGGAGATATCATTACTGTACCGCCAACTGCTGCGGAAGGTTATGAAAAAATCACTCCTGTGTATGAATCAATGCCTGGTTGGAGTGAAAATACGGTTGGCGCAACATCTATTGATGCTTTACCTGCTAATGCATTAGCTTACATCAAGCGTATTGAAGAAATTACAGGAATACCGGTTGATATCATTTCAACAGGTCCTGAAAGAAATGAAACTATTATTAAAGTGAACCCTTTCTCTTAAATAACTAATTTTTCATCACGTAAAAACCAACCTCTCGGTTGGTTTTTATCTTTCTATGTAAGCACTTAAACCTGATAAGGCTTATATAAGCTAACTCACTTAATACATGATATTAGCATCATCGGTATTATTCATTACTCTTCAATAGTAGCTTAACATGCCAAAACATATACTTTTGAATAGGGTTTTTGTTACCCCAAGGGCGCCATGTTTTAATTAGCTTATTTCTATAAGCATCAAAATGTAAACCACGGGGAGCATGAACAACTTTACCCCTTTTAAGTATTAATTTTAATACGTTAGTACATAAAGCACCTGCCGCTAAAGAAATACCCATACAGGTTGAGGGTACTTTCTTTTTCAGAAAGTTTACCGAACTTCTATCGACTAAATAATGTCTTTGTTGAACCGAAGGTGAAACACCAATGACAAAACGAATGATATTGTCGTTAAATATTGATTCCTTTTCAGCGTCACTAGCGCTTGCGCTAGCATCAACAATGGCAAAATATTCATCAAAAGACATTTTTCCGGGCATAAAAACTAAAAAGGCAGTGCCCATACCCATAGGTGCTGCGGTAATGGTAGGGATACCTTTTTCATAGCAACGTCTAAATACTTTGCGGCGAATCTCTAAAGCAAAAATATCGAGGCTATCCACGTATATATCTACACCATCAAGAAAGGCTTCTAAATTGTCGTCATTAATACCTTGATCAAAATTAACAATGTTTGCTTCAGGGTTAATACCACGAATAGTTTCTTCCATTACTGCCGCTTTGGGCTTGTTTAGTGTTGACATGCAAGCACCGGCTTGGCGATTAAAGTTGGCTACATCATAATCGTCTAAATCTGAGATATGAAAATTACCAATACCCAGTCTAGATAGCACTATCGTATGATCACCACCAACACCACCTAAGCCACCAATAGCAACTTTGGTATTCCTGAGTACTTGTTGCTCTTCCTCGGTTACCCAGCCAATATTTCGTGAAAAAGCTTCTTCGTAATTGAACATGCAATACCCTTTTTAAATTATATTTAACTAATTATTAAGTACAAAATTGAAATTTATTAAGAAAGTATAGAATTATTTACATCAAAAGCATAAATATATTCAATAATTTATCGAAATAAAATTTGTTATGCATTTGTCGAAGTTAACCCTATAGCTTATGATGAATGCCTTATTATTTACTCGTATCAATAGGATATTATGAGTCTTGCAAATATTTTTCCCGTTATTATGTGTGGTGGTAGTGGTACTCGCTTATGGCCACTTTCTCGTGCACAATTTCCTAAGCAGTTCCTACCGTTAGTGAATGATACCAGTATGCTGCAAGATACACTTGCTCGCTTGCCAAAGCAGCATCAAGCACCCGTCTTTATTTGTAATGAAGACCACCGGTTCTTAGTTGCTGAGCAAGTAAAACAAGCGCAGTGCAACCATGCAACTATTTTGCTTGAACCAGAAGGGCGAAACACAGCGCCAGCAGTTGCACTTGCGGCAATAAATGCTTCAGTAAAAGATGAAAATGCGCTGTTATTAATATTAGCTGCCGATCATGTTATAAAAGATACTCAAGCATTTCACCAGGCAATAGATTCTGCAACAATTGCAGCACAGCAAGGGAAATTAGTTACCTTTGGTATCGTCCCAACGCAGGCAGAAACAGGTTATGGATACATTAAAAAAGGCGATAAAAAAGAAGGTGGTACTTATCAAGTTGCTCAGTTTGTTGAAAAACCTGATGCTGAAACAGCACAAGGTTATGTAGAGTCAAAAGAATACCTATGGAATAGCGGTATGTTTTTATTTAAAGCAAGCCGTTACCTTGAAGAGTTAGCAAAATTTAGACCTGACATTTTACAAGCATGCCAAAAATCAATGGCTAAGGTAGAGATAGATTTAGACTTTACACGCCCTGATAGCGTTGAATTTTTAGCGTGTGCTGATGAGTCTATTGATTATGCGGTCATGGAAAAAACAGCTGATGCAGTAGTAGTACCGCTTGACGCAGGCTGGAGTGATGTTGGATCTTACTCAGCACTTTGGGACGTTTGCGACAAAGACGAGCAGCAAAACGTCATTAAAGGGGACGTTATCGCACATGAAACAATAAATAGTTATATTCATAGCGAAAACAAATTAATCACTACTCTCGGAGTGGATAACTTAGTAGTGATTGACACACCCGATGCCGTACTTGTTGCCAATAAAGACAAAGTACAAAATGTAAAAGAAATCGTAAATGAACTTAAAACACAACAGCGTTCAGAAGCTAAATTACATCGTGAGGTTTATCGGCCTTGGGGTAAGTATGACAGTGTTGATAAAGGAGAGCGCTTTCAAGTTAAACGCATAACGGTTAATCCAGGCGCTAAATTGTCGGTGCAAATGCATCACCACCGAGCTGAACATTGGATAATAGTATCAGGTACTGCAAAAGTGACACTTGACGATAAAACTATTTTGTTAAGTGAAAATCAGTCTACTTACATTCCTATTGGTGTTGTTCATGCCTTAGAAAACCCAGGGAAATTACCACTTGAAATGATTGAAGTGCAATCAGGCAGTTATTTAGGTGAAGATGATATTGTACGTTTTGAAGATAAATATGGAAGAGTAAAATTATGACAGGATTAACTTGCTTCAAAGCTTACGATATCCGCGGTAAACTTGGTGACGAATTAAATACTGATATTGCTTATCGTATTGGTCGCGCTTTTGCCCAGTATACTAAAGCGAAAGAGGTTGTGGTTGGTGGGGATATTCGACTGACTAGCGAAGAATTGAAGTCAGCGCTTTCTGATGGCTTAATGGATGGTGGTACTAACGTTGTTGATTTAGGTTTGTCTGGTACGGAGCATATTTATTTTGCCACTAGCTACCTGAAGTGCGATGGCGGCATTGTGGTAACCGCTAGCCATAACCCCATCGATTATAATGGTATGAAACTAGTACGAGAAAATTCAAAACCTATTAGTGGCGATACCGGGCTTTTAGAGATTAAAGCCTTAGCGGAACAAAATGATTTTTCTGATACGGATCACAAAGGTAAATTAACGCGTTGTGATATTAGCCAAGCTTACACCGAACACCTGTTATCTTACATTGATACTAAAAACATTACTCCTTTAAAATTGGTGGTTAACGCAGGAAATGGCACAGCAGGGCCTGCACTTGATGCTATTGAAACGATGTTTAAGCAATTACATGTGCCAATTGAATTTATTAAAGTTCATCACCAACCCGATGGTAGCTTTCCCAATGGCATTCCTAACCCACTTTTAATTGAAAATAGAGCGGCAACCCGTGATGCCGTTATTCAACATAAAGCCGACATGGGCATTGCTTGGGATGGTGATTTTGATCGTTGCTTCTTGTTTGATGAACACGGCCAGTTTATTGAAGGTTACTATATTGTTGGGTTATTAGCGGAAAACTTTCTTTCAAAATCTAAAGTATCAGCTAAAATAATTCATGATCCTCGGTTAACGTGGAATACTATTGATATTGTTAATAAACATGGCGGGCAAGCAATACAAAGTAAAACAGGCCATGCCTTTATAAAAGAGCGTATGCGCAGTGAAGATGCCATTTATGGTGGCGAAATGAGCGCTCATCATTATTTTCGCGATTTTTTTTATTGCGATAGTGGCATGATCCCTTGGTTACTCATTGCCGAGTTAGTTTGTTTGCAAAAACAACCTTTATCGAGTTTAGTAAAAAATAGAATTGCCGCATATCCATCGTCGGGTGAGATTAATAATAAACTTGATGATCCTAAAAAATCGATAACACGCGTTTTTGATTTTTATCAAGAAAGCGCACAAATTATTGATAAAACTGACGGTATTAGTATGGAGTTTGGATCTTGGCGGTTTAATTTACGTAGCAGTAATACTGAACCGGTAGTACGGCTTAATGTTGAATCAAAAGGCGATGAGCGCTTAATGAAAGAAAAAACACAGGACGTATTAGCTTTACTTAAACAAACATAATTAACGAGGGATAACTTTATGAGTAACTTAAAATCTATTGTATGCATTAGTGTGATCTTAGCACTTTCTGGTTGTGGTAATAATGAATCCGCACAGTCGTATATTATTCAAGCTGAGCAATCGATTGCTGAAGAACAAATACAATCAGCGATTATTTCGTTAAAAAATGCATTAAAGGTTGATGCTAAAAATTTGAAAGCACGATTTTTATTGGGGCATTTGTATTTGGCCTCAGGCGATGCAGAGAATGCGATAAAGGAATTAGAGCGAGCGAATACAGCCAAATACAATGCCGAAAAAGTAGTTCCGCTACTTGCGAGAGCATATATGTTGACAGAAGCCGATGATGATATTTTGGCTTTATCTTTACAGGCAAAAAGCCTAACAGCAGAAGCACAGTCTAAATACTTGACTTATAAAACCATGGCTGCACTGCGTTTAAATGATGAAAAGTTGATTAAGGAAACATTGGCTGCAGCTTTATCTATTTCAAAGACGAGTAGCCCAAGCATGTTAGCGCAAGCGTATGTTGAGTTTTCAAAAAAGAATACTGGCCATGCTAGTGCGTTAGTTGAACGCATTTTATCGGCTGCACCAAATAATGCGGATGCATTAATGTTGCAAGGACAAATAGCCTCTGTTGACAAAAATTATCAACAAGCCATTAAAAGCTTTAAAAAATACTATGCCTTACAGCCTAAATCAGGAAAGGTTCAACTGTTTATTGCTGATGCATTGCTCAAGGCAGCTCAGTACGTAGAAGCAGAAGAAATGGCGGATAGAATATTAGAAAAAGTTCCTAATCAACCATTTTTTCAATATGTAAAAGCAATGGCGCGTTTTGACGTGAAAGATTTTAAAGGAGCTAGTGATCATGCTCGCTTGTCATTATCGTCTGGCTTCAACTCTTTTAGTTTGAAACTGATTGCGGGAGCAAGTGCTTTTTATCTTCAAAATTATGAACAATGTCATTTATACCTAAGTGAGTTAATCCCGTACCTGCCACCAGAGCATAATGCTCGCCGTATGCTAGCGGTAAGTCAATTAAAACTCGGCTTGGTTGATGAGGTAAGTGAAACACTTGGTAACTATAATGCATTGAATCGCGACGATTCAAAATTTTTGTCTTCATTAAGTTATGAGTTACTTGAAGTTGGAGCGATAAAAGAAGCGAAAGCAATGGCCAAGCAAGCCGCTAACAGTGGCGAAAAAAATGCTGAGCAAAGTGCTAGGGCAGGTATATTAAAGTTAATGATGAATGACCCTACAGGAGTGGAAAATTTAGAGTTAGCATTACAACTAAACCCTGAACTAGTTAGTGCTGAGCTAGCGCTTGCTTTTGCTTCTATAAAGTCAGGCAATTTAGATAGAGCGAATGAAATTGCGAATAAGTGGCTTAGAGAGTATCCCGATAAAGCAGGGGGTTATAATTTGCTCGCAACTATCGCTTTGAAACAAGAAAACATTGCTGAAGGTGAAGCGGCACTTGATAAAAGTTTAGAGGTTGAGCCAAATAATGTATATGCGTTAACTGAAAAGGTAAAATTAGCTTATTATCAAAAAAATACGGAGCAGGCACGTAAATATACAGAGCAAGCATTGGCTGTTTATCCTGAAAATACAAAGGTGTTACGTCAGTATTTTGAATTTCATAAAAATGATGCCGGTTTGGCGGCTATTAAAAAAGCCCAACAAGCACATCCAGAAAACATATCTTATGGTTTAGTTTTAGCTGAATCGTTAATCAAGTTAACAAAATATAAACAGGCCGCAGACCTACTTGCGAGTTATGAACCTAATGTAAAAACACCTAAACGTTATTGGCAGCTAGTGCTAATTGCTAATTGGGAGCAAAAAAACCCACAAGAGACACTTTCTTTATTAAGTCAATGGCGTAAAAACAACCCTTACCATATTGAACCAGTACTCTTGTTAGTGAGTTACTGGACGGATAAAAATTTACCAGATAGAGCTTTAAGTGTGATTAAGTTAGCAGATGCGCAGCATTCAAGTAACTTGACGCTTAAGATGGTTAACATGCAGGTATTATTAAATAATGCACGTACTGATGAAGCAAAGAGTTTACGAAAAGAGTTAGCTGAATTAAGTATCAATCAAGATATGCTTGCAGGTATTGATGGTAGAATTTCTATATTAGAAAGTAGCTATGCTGCGGCTGTTCCTAAGTTACAACAATATTATAAAGCGAAACCTACTGTACAAAGTGTTTTATATTTGGCTTTAGCCTTAGAACAAAGTGGGCAACAGAAAAAAGCGATTACATTATTAGAAGACTTTTCTAGCAAGCAAAAGGATTCAGCAAAAGTTCGTTTAACACTTGCTAATTTGTATTTGCAAGAAGATCAAAATAAAGCCATTAATGAGTATGAATTATTAATTGCAAAGCAACCTAACAATGTGATTGCGCTAAACAACTTATCTTGGTTATATATGGATAAAGGTAAATTTTCTGAGGCGCTAAAACATTCAGAAAAAGCTTATGGTTTAGCTGATGATATACCCAATGTGATTGATACTTATGCGCAAGCGTTGTTGAAATCAGGTCAGAAAAAAGAAGCGTTAATTAAGGCTAAAACGGCATATACGTTATCAAAAAAACAGGATGTTGACATAGCACTTAATTATATTGAAACGTTAATAGCAAATAATAAGCAGGAAAAAGCGAAGGTGTTAATTGCAGAGATTATTGCAAGTACACCCGTGCAAAAAGAGAAAAAACAATCGTTAGAATTACAATTGCTATAGCTGAAAATATCATTATAGCTAACAGCGTAAGTTAATTTACTCCGTTAGCTATATCACCCTAAAATTCGCAGCTAACGGTGCATGAGTAAGCCGTTAACTGCACAGGGTTGAAACCTTTTTTAGTGCTTAAACTGCTCACGAACATCCTGCTCAATGGCGTCAAATAAACTTTTGAAACCAGGTGACAAGTTAGACATGAAAATTTCTGCATTTATGTAATAGGGTGCACGAAGACCATGATAATCAACAGGCTCACCAAGCTGAACAAATTTAATACCAACAAATTTCATACTGCGGGCTAAGCGTGGCTCCATCATGACATAAACATGCCTAATTCCTGATTCTAATGCCATGGTTGCTGCGGACATATATAAACCAATAGCAATAAATGGAAAGCAACGTAGCTCTGTTTCAGAATAGGTTGTTTCTTGAATAACACCCGTGCTAGAGCCTTTAAACTGATCTGCTTTACGGCGTCTAAACTCTGCTTTAACTGCCAGTCGTGACATTTCACAAATTTCTTTACGGTTAAAACGTTGTGGGTGTAACGCTTCGTTGGTTATGGAGTTTAAGCAGTACTTTTCGATAGGTAGCAACTGTTCTGGACAATCGCTTTTAACAATACGCACACAACTTGTGTACGTGTTTGAAGGTTTATGTTTTATTAATGAGTAGATAGAGTGTTCATCAAACTCATCTTTTTCTTGACCAGATTCCGTAACTTCTTCAAATGCTAATTCTTCACAATAGACATGATGACGTATTTTAAAGACTTCCTCTCGCAGCGCTTTTGTTGTTGCTACTTGTGGCTCTAAAAATTGAGTGAAGTGTTCGGCAATACTATGTGCTTCACGGCTCGCCTTGATAGAAACGATTTTTTTGGTGATATCGCCAATGATAGGGGTATTAAGAAGACGTTTATTCCAATTCATTTGATTTCCAACTTATCGTATAGAGGTTATTATACCAATTGTTAATTAAGTAAAAGCAACATGTTTTACACTCAGGTAGTGCTTAATTTATCATGTGTTCTTTTGCTTTAAATATAGTTTGAGCTACAGGAGGACTCTTTGTTTTAATGGGTACAATTTCTAACGCGGTGGTATAGCCTGTTTCAAAAAGTTTTAATCGCTGTGCTGTGGTCATTGAAAAATCAATCGCGGAGCATTCACCCGTATTAATGATAATAGTATTGTGCCAAAAGGCTTCATTAATATATTCCCTAGAAATTGTGGTCATGAAGGTACGAATAAGCAAAGTAATATAATTGAATATTGGAAAATAAGTATCAGTTTTTAGCTCGTCGTATTCATGTTCCCCTCTTAACCTGAAACACATCACAGGGGTTCCGTCTTTCGCCCAGTTTCGATGCAAAGCATCTTCAGATAAAATACTACCATCAACCATTAAGTGTTTACCAAAATGCTTAAAAGTGAACATTAGCGGAATAGACATTGAAAAACGAACTGCTTTAGATACTTTTACATCCGGGGTCTGTTCTTGATTAAAAATAACAGGTTTACCGCTTTTAACATCGGTAGCAACGATGTGAAGTTGCATAGGTAGCTGAGAAAATGTTTTACCTTCAAGGTGGTCATCTATCCACTTTTCAAAAGCATCTCCAGAGCTTAACCCGCCGTTTCTAATTAATTTTATTAAAGAAAAACCTTTAAATTGAGTATAGTTTGTTGTGAAACAAATTTTTTTCATTTTCTCCATCGACATACCCGAAGCAAAAAAACTAGCAACTATACTGCCTCCAGAAACACCGACTATATGATCGAACTGTAGCTCTAATTGCTGTAAAGCGCACAACACACCAAGGTGTGCTGGTAAACGAGTGCCACCTCCAGCAAGAATAGGCACAATTTTATCGGTCATCAATATTCTCCATTTGTAGGGTAAACATGGCTTATTTTTAACCATTTTGTACAAAGTACTAAAGATTACGCTAATATAGCAAAATATCTCACCCATTTAAGGATAAAAGAAAATGATCACTAAAAAAATAATGGTTTTAATCGCTTTATGTCTGAATTGCTTCATTTTTTCTGTAAAAGCTGAATTTGTTGATATTGTTGCGAAAATAAAGCCATCAGTGGTCGGTATAGGTATTCATACACCAACTAGTCGGCCACAAAATATTTTACGTGGAACAGGTTTTGTTATTGGTAATGGACACTACGTAGTGACGAATGCTCACGTATTGCCAACAGAGCTTGATGAAAGTTTATTGCAAAAAATGGCGGTGTTTATTGGCTCAGGTAAAAAAGCAAAAGTGCGTGAAGCTGAAATTATTGTTAAATCAGATTTATATGATTTAGCCATTTTGAAACTTTCAGGTGCGGCTTTACCTGCGATGAGTTTATCAAAAGAGGATTTTAAAAAAGATGGTAGCTACATTGCCTTTACGGGGTTTCCTATCGGTAGTGTTTTAGGTCTTTATCCTGTCACTCATCGAGGTATGGTAGCGAGCATTACGCCAACAGTTATTCCCGTAGCCTCTGCAGGGCAAATGACCATTAAAATGCTTAAGCGAATGCGTAACCCTTATTTAGTGTATCAACTTGATGCTACGGCGTATCCAGGTAATAGCGGTAGTGCGATGTATGATATGAAAACTGGTGAGGTATTAGGGATTATTAACAAGGTATTTGTACAAAGTACTAAAGAAGCGGTAATTAGTACCCCAAGTGGCATTACGTATGCGATACCCGTGAAGTATTTACGACAAATCATTAAAGAAAATAACATCAAATTATAAACCGCTGTTATCCGTGAATCGTTTTGTTTCGCTCGTGACAGGCTGCATGCTAAATAGATACAAAAATAATGATTAGTGAGGTACTTTTGCTACGCTAGCTTGGTAATCAATAGGCTTTGAATATAAAGCTGACAGAGGGACAAGCGCTATATTATTCTGCTTAAGTGTTGGAATTAAGCGGGTGAGTAGTTGAATTGTTTCAGGGTGAGGGTGAGCAATGGCGATAGCAAAGCTTTGCTTTTTCGCATATTGAATTAATAATTGAAACTGCTGCTTAATATACGCATCGCTAAGTTGGTTATCTAAAAACAGATGACGTTGGTTTACCGGAACACCAAGTGCTCTAGCAATGTCGCTTGCTTTAGATTTTGGGCTAGTCCTACTGTCTAAAAATAATAAATTACTTTGCTTTAAAAAATCCATAGTCCACAACATTGGCTTGCTTAATTGAGTTAAACGGCTACCCATGTGGTTGTTGATGCCTATAGCAAAAGGTATTTCAGCTAAAGCATTGTGCAAATTAGTATAAAATTCAGCTTTACTCATAGCGCTAGTTAATGCACCAGGACCTAGTTTTTTGCCATTTTCAGCTTCCATTGGAATATGTAGCAAAACATCGTTGTGATTTTTATTCGCTTGTATTGCTAACATTTTACCATAAGGCGTATGGGGTAAAATTGAGTATGTTATAGCACCTGGTAATGTTAATGCCTTTTGATCGGTATAACGATACCCTATGTCGTCAATAACAATAGCAACTCTAGCGGTTGTTGCGTGTGCCGTTTTAATGAAAAAAAATGGGATAAGACATAAAGTAACAAAAAAAAGTTTTGGTACAGTTGAAATCATTGTATGTATTGCTCCTAAGTAGAGAGGATTCTTCATTATTATTTACACCATAATTTAGGGTTGACGGCTTTACCTTTATGGCGAATCTCAAAATATAATCCAGCTCGATTTAGCCCTCCACTTTGTCCAACTAAGGCAATGACTTCACCTGTTTCAACGCTATCACCAACTGATTTAAGCAAAGCTTGGGTATGAGCATATAAACTCATATAGCCGTTACCATGATCAATTACGGTTAATAAACCATAGCCTTTAAGCCAATCTGAAAATAAAATAGTACCGTTATGTATTGTTTTTATTTGTCTGCCAATAGGCGCACCAAGCAATACACCTTTCCATGTTAAATAACCTTGTTTTTTACTGCCAAAATGCTGTAATAAATGCCCCTTAACAGGCCAATATAATTTATGCTTTAACTTACTTAAGCCAGTTAAATTAATTTCAGCTTGAATTAGTGCACTCAGTTTTTTCAACGCAGATGATAAATTCGCTTCTTCATTTTTTAATTTAACTAATTTTTGATTACTGGAAAGTAACTTTTGACTTAGTGTTATTAGGGTTGTACTTCGTTTCTTTTTGTTGTGCTTAAGGTTTTTTTCTTGCTGTTGTTGTTCAGACTTCAACCTTGTTAATTGTATTACTTGTTCTTGATGCTGTGTGGTCACTTGCATTAATTGAGAAATTGTTGCTTGAAATTTTTCAATTTCATTAATTCTTGCTTTATTTAGGTATTGATAATAACTGATGGTACGTTGAATTTTATCGCTTTTATCTTGGTTTAATAGCAGTTTTAAATAGCTATGCTGTCCTGTGGTGTACGCATTACGAAGCTGTTTAGCAAGTAAACGTTCTTGTGCATTTTTTTGAGAAATTAAGTTTTGTTTATTTTTAAAGAGTAATGTAATTTCTTTCTGAGTTGTATTGAGTGCCTTTTGAGTACCATTAATCGCTTTGGCTGTTTTAGCAATAGCTAAATCATCATTTTTTAATTGTTGCTCTAGGCTTGATCTGACTTTATTTGTTTTGAATATATTTGATTCTTGTTTCGCGATGGCTTGTTGTACATGATTGAGCTTAGCGGTGTTTTTTACTTTCGCTTTTTCATTGTTAATATTACTGGAGAAGCTGCTAAAAGAGACAAACAAACAGCCTAAGAAAATTAAGCTGTTTATTTTTTTTATAAAAAGGAGAGCTTGATGCAGCATTAATCTAACTGCATCAATACCGAACCAGTCATTTCTTCTGGTTGTTCTATTGACATTAAGTGCAATAATGTTGGCGAAATATCACTTAAAGTACCCGTATCTTTAGCTGTGGCATTTCTACCTACATAAATCAACGGTACAGGTTCACAAGTATGCGCAGTGTGAGCTTGACCTGTGCTTTCATCAAGCATTTTCTCGGCATTACCGTGATCAGCAGTGATGATGCATTCACCCCCTGCTTTTTGTAGGGCGTCAACAACACGGCCCATACAAGTATCAACGGCTTCACAAGCCTTAACGGCAGCACTAAAGTCACCAGTGTGGCCAACCATATCGCCATTAGGGTAATTACATACAATAAAATCATGTTCACCACTTTCAATGGCAGTGACTAGTTTATCTGTCAATAATGTTGAATTCATTTCAGGTTGTAAATCATAAGTAGCAACATCAGGAGAAGGAACTAATATGCGCTGTTCTCCGTCAAAAGTGTCTTCTTGTCCGCCGCTAAAGAAAAAGGTTACATGGGCATATTTTTCGGTTTCTGAAATGCGTAATTGTGTTTTATTCAACTTGGACAGCCACTCACCCATAACATTGTTTAATGCTTGTGGAGCGTAAGCACAATGGGCTTTTATATCAGCAGCATATTGCGTTAACATAACAAAATCACTGATGGCAGGCGTTTTTTTACGGGTGAAGCCTGAAAAATCCTTTTCAGTAAAACAACGAGTAAATTGACGGGCACGATCAGCTCTAAAATTCATAAAAATTAACGCATCTCCATCATTTACGGTAATGGTTTCTCCTGCGTCATTAGTAATCGCGGTAGCACTGATAAATTCATCATTTTCATCACGCGCATAAGCAGATTCTAAAGCAGAAATGGCATTGTTGCTTTGATATTGACTGTCGCCAGATACCATTAAGTTGTATGCGGCCTCAACACGATCCCAGCGTTGATCTCTGTCCATGGCAAAATAACGTCCAATGACAGAGGCGATTTGCCCGTTACCGTTTGGGAATAACTGAGCAAACTTTTGTTGCGCTTTTTCTAAAGAGGGTTTGGCACTTCGTGGTGGCGTATCTCTACCATCTAAAAAAGCATGCAAGTATACTTTTGTTGCACCACGTTGTTGGGCTAGTTCCATCATGGCAAAAATATGATCTTCATGGCTATGAACACCACCGGGCGACAGTAACCCAAAGATATGCACAGCTTTATCTTGGTTTACGGCTTTATCAATCGCTTGGCATAACGCGGAATTTTGTGAAAACTCACCGTCTTCAATAGCCTTAGTTATACGCGTAAAATCTTGGTACACCACACGCCCAGCACCTAAGTTGACATGACCTACTTCAGAGTTACCCATTTGTCCATCAGGTAAGCCAACAGCCATGCCTGAGGTCTGAATTAACATATTAGGGTAGTTAGCTTTCAGCTTATCAAGTACGGGTGTCTGTGCCGCTTGTATGGCATTAGAATTGCTTTGTTCACGATAGCCCCAGCCATCTAATATAACTAAGACCATAGGTTTTTTCTTTGCATGCGCCATGACTGGTGTACCTTATTACTGTATCTAAAAAAGTTACTGTTATTGTACACATAAGCGGGGGTTTAATTAAGTAAGAAATAATACAAAATATGGTATTAAATCTTAATAGTAAAAAAGTGCAGGTTCTGTATACTGTCACGGTTTTTAACATTATATCAATATCATTAAATAGATGATCATTTATACTTATTAAAATCACCAACTATCGCATTATTTATTGAATAATTAGAGTCACTAATGAATAAAATAAGGCTTTGTCTTTGGTGTTTTTTCATCGTATGTAATAGAACACCTAATGGATGATATAGGTATTAAATTTATTCTTCTCAAACAGGGTTAGCGTTATATGGAACAGTTTATTACATTTGCCAGCAATAATGGCATGTTGAGTGCGATATGGGTTGCCCTTATCGTGATGATTATCGTAACGACGATTAAAATTCAGATGTCACCAGTAAAGCAAATTAGCCCACAAGATTTAACTTTTTTAATGAATAGAGAGCAGGGTGTTGCGCTTGATACTCGTACTGAAAAAGAATTTAATGCTAACCATATTCTTGACTCAGTTGGTTTATCAGATGAAAAAATCAAGAAAAATGGCTTTACTAGCCTTGAAAAATATAAAGAAAAGCCCATTATAGTTGTATGCAGTGCAGGTATTACGGCTGTAAAAGTAGCTAACGATATGTATAAAGCTGGCTTTAATCGAGTGAGCGTCTTAAAAGGTGGTATGGGGGCTTGGACTGGTGCAGGCTTACCCGTAACTAAAAATAAATAGCAAGTTAATAATAGTGGTGCGTGTTGAAAATATTATTTTAACCAGATAGGTTACTTCACGGCTCTATACTTTTTTGCTCATAACTATTCGTAATTAAAAACATATGACTAAAATAGAAATTTACACAAAATCTTATTGCCCTTTTTGCACAAAAGCGATGGCATTACTTAAACAAAAAGTAGCAGGTGCACCCTCATTGCAGCTTAAAATAATAAGCATAGATGGTGATAAAGACTTGCGCGCGAAAATGATTGCTCGCAGTCATGGTGCTTATACCGTGCCACAAATATTCATTGATAATGTACATGTTGGTGACTGTGATCAGCTCTTCGCTTTAGATAGACAAAACAAATTAGATGCTTTGTTAACAAGTTAAGTTAACATAGCGCCAAACAAATATTAGATAAAATTATAGGGAATCGACATGAGTGATGAGAATAACAGTGAAGCAAATAAAGAACCACAATTTGCTATTCAACGTATTTATACAAAAGATGTTTCATTTGAAACACCTAATTCACCCGCTGTTTTTCAAAAAGATTGGAAGCCAGAAATCAAATTAGATTTAGATACTCGTTCTAATAAATTGGCTGATGATACGTATGAAGTTGTTTTAGCCGTGACTGTAACGGCCCTTATTGAAGGGCAAACGGCCTTTTTAGCAGAAGTACAACAAGCCGGTATTTTTACCATTGGTAATTTGCCTGAAGAACAGCTTGCGCATACTATTGGTGCTTTTTGTCCAACAACGTTATTTCCATATGCGCGTGAAACAATTTCAAGCATGGTTAACCGTGGTTCGTTCCCGCAATTTAACTTATCACCAGTAAACTTTGAAGCATTATTTGCGTCGTATATACAACAACGTGCTGCTGAAACAAAAGTTAATGCACCTGAAAGTACAGAAACGCATTAATACGTAGACGTGTTTTTAACCGCAAGCTCTGGTTTTAACGGTCAGTAATGCGTAAATATCCCAAGGGTAGAGCATTTACCTTAGGTTGTTAACGTTTTGCTTCCCTTTCTCCTTGAGAAAATTTATGATATTTTCAGCTAAAATTACTGTATTAGGTGCTGGTTCTTATGGTACTGCACTTGCTATTTGTTTGGCTAGAAATGGTCATAAAACACTGCTGTGGGGACGTGACGCTGATCAAGTGTCTGATATGGAAGCAGCTAAAGAAAACAAGAAATATTTAGCCGGCTGTCCATTCCCTGATATGTTACAAGTAACGAGTGACTTAACTGCTGCAGTACAGGCCAGCGAAAATATTTTAATTGTAGTGCCTAGCCATGCTTTTGGCACTATGCTTAAACAAATAAAACCCTTATTAAACACTACTGCAAAAGTTGCATGGGCAACCAAAGGTTTAGATCCGCAATCGGGTGATTTATTGCAAAATGTTGCCACAAAAATCTTAGGTAATGATATTGCTTTAGCGGTTTTGTCTGGCCCTACTTTCGCCAAAGAAATGGCGGCAGGTTTACCTACGGCCATTTCTTTATCGTCAACGGATGACAAGTTTGCCACAGAATTATCAGCATTATTACATTGTGAAAAGTGTTTTCGTGTGTACCCTACTAAAGACTTTATTGGGGTTCAACTAGGTGGTGCGGTTAAAAATGTTATTGCTATTGCTGCTGGAATGGGGGATGGCATAGGCTTTGGTGCTAATACTCGTACGGCTTTAATAACTCGTGGTTTAGCTGAAATGACCCGACTTGGAACAGCGTTAAAGGCTGATCCTGCAACCTTTATGGGTATGGCAGGTTTAGGTGATTTAGTACTGACCTGTACTGATAATCAATCACGAAATAGACGTTTTGGCCTCGCTTTAGGTAAAGGTGTTAATGTAGAGCAAGCCATGACTGAAATTGGTCAAGTGGTTGAGGGCTATAGAAATACGAAAGAAGTACACATGCTTTCACAACGCATGGGTGTTGAAATGCCTATTGTTGAACAAGTATATCAAGTGCTGTATCAAGGAAAGGATGCTAAATTAGCGGCTGCAGATTTATTGTCACGCGATCAAAAACAAGAATAACGGCTTATACCAATATCACTAACTATATGATCCTTTATACTTGTTAAAGTCATGCACTACCATGTTATTTAGTTAACCCTTAGAACAACGCGTTAATAAAAAAATAGCTTACACTGTGCAATTTTATCAGGCTATAAAATTGATTACCTAATGAATAAATGAATTTATTACCCTTAAACTGCGTTTGGAAAACCTAACTGACGCCAAGCATCATAAACAATCACTGCCACAGCATTGGATAAATTCATGCTACGACTTTCTTTTAGCATAGGAATACGAATTTTATCTTCATTGGGAATTTGCACTCGTACTTCTTCAGGCAAACCTGCTGTTTCTGAACCAAACAATAAATAATCACCTTGGGTAAATGTTACATCGCCATAATAATTAGTGGTTTTAGTCGTAATCGCTAAAATACGGTTTGGTTGTTCTTTAAGAAGAAAAGCATCAAAATTTTCATGCCGTTGAATGGCTGCAAACTCATGATAGTCTAAGCCTGCACGGCGAAGTTTTTTATCATCTAAATCAAAACCAAGCGGTTCAATTAAATGTAACCGAAAGCCTGAATTCGCGCATAAACGAATTATATTACCAGTATTTGGCGGAATTTGTGGCTGAAAAAGAACAACATCTAGCATAATGATAACAACGCAAATTTGAGTAGTGATAAATTTTTTTGCTATTATAGCAGCCACCTTTGTTTAACGCTGTATCTTTCATGTCAAAAGTTATGCCAAAAGAAAATAATGATCAATCACCCTTGTCTAATCAAAACACTAGTCAAGAGTATGCCTATTGGGTAAAACTAGCTGCAATCTGTTCATCATCAGTGGCTTTGATCTTAGTCATCATTAAGTCTTATGCTTGGCTAGTAAGTGACTCTAGTGCAATGCTAGCGTCTACCACTGACTCTATTTTAGATCTATTTGCCTCAGTAATGAATATTGTCATTCTACGCTTTGCTTTAGCACCGGCTGATAAGGAGCATCGATTTGGTCATGGTAAGGCAGAAAGTTTGGCCGGGTTAGTGCAAGCCGCTTTTGTGCTAGGCTCAGCACTACTACTGATTTTTAATGGCGTTGAGCGAATAATAAATCCACGGGAAATTGTTCATAATGATATTGCTATTTGGGTCACTATAATCGCTATCTTATTAACACTGGCTTTGGTTATTTTTCAACGTATTGTGATTAAGCGAACAGGATCTATCATTATTAATGCGGATGCTTTGCACTACCAGTCAGATCTATTATTAAATGCAGGTGTTTTAGTGGCTATCTTTTTAAGTCAGGGCATTTGGGTACAAGCCGATGGCGCATTTACAGTTGCCGTGGCTTTGTATTTACTTTTTGGTGCAGGACAAATTATTTATCAAAGTGTGTATCAATTGATGGATCATGAAATAAGCGATGCAGAGATTGCCAAGATAACAACGATTATTCTCAATCATGATCATGTTTTGGGTATGCATGAATTACGTACTAGGCAATCTGGCGCACAACGTTTTATTCAATTTCATTTAGAGGTGGAAGACAGCTTATCGCTGTTGGAAGCTCATAGTATTGGTGATGAAATAGAACATGAGATTGATCAAGCATTTGCATCGTGTGAGGTGTTCATTCATCTTGATCCTAGTTCTGTTGTGTCTAATACTAATCAGACTAACTAAGTGATCTTTTACAATGCCTTAAACTTTCAATAACATCGTTGCTTTCAATCCTAACCGCTCGCTATTACTCAACCTAATTGGTATAAATAGCGAAGATTGCAAAAGAATGAGTTTTCAACGAGTGATGATTTTAGATTAGCTAAGTATGTTAATCTAAAATCACGTATTATCACTTTTTGGTTTATTTTAATTATCTAACCATTGGGTAAATAATAATTTTTTAATCAATGGCTTACCTGTTTCTTTAGTCAGTAGTGATTTTACTTGTTCTTCACACAATAATTGAATTTCAGAGCGGCCTTTAATTGATTTAACTTTAGCTTCAGGTTGCTTGCCAATAATAGTGATGATGGCATCACGTAATAATGGTGAGTGATGTTGAACAATATCTAAATTATCACCGTCAACCATTAACTCTACAGTTAAGCGCACAAACCCCATTTTTTTCTTTGCAGCAACATAATTAGTGACTATATCAGGCTCAAAACCATAGTAGGCGTAATTGCTAGCGTGAGTGTTAATGCTGAAAAAGCTAGCCGTGATGAAGAATATAACGAATAATAATTTATTCACAATGTTAGTTTATTAATTTAATTTAGAATGCACTTATCATAACCTGATTTGAGTAATTTACTTAATTTTTTTTGTTTTTTACTTATCGCTCAAATGATGTCAAGTTAAAAGCCTGTTATTATGATGGTGATTTCAACCAGTTTTTATTCTACTCATATTATGAATTTGCAATCTTACTTCCCTGTTACCTTATCAAACCAATGGCTACCACCATCTCAATGCTCGTTATCAGCGCCACTATTGTCATGGCTACTCGATAAAAGTTCCTTAACGACTCGTTTAAGAAATAATTGTCAACATTTTCGTGTCGAACTATTAGGACAGCATGTGCAAACATGTTGCGCAGAAGAAGCGAGCGGTGTAATTGTTACTGGCGAGCAGGTACTGGTGCGTGAAGTGTTATTATACTGCGATGACATTCCACAGATATTTGCGCGAAGCTTACTACCTCTGGCTAGTTTGACTGGCTCTGAACAAGTGTTGGCTAACTTAGGCACTCAATCACTTGGACAGGTCTTGTTTAACAACCCTTCACTTAAGCGACAAGCGATAGAAGTGGCTGAGTTTGATGCTAATAGCACTGTCGCTAAATTAGCGGATAATTTGCAATTGAATTTTACTCATAACTTGTGGGGGAGACGCTCTATTTTTGTATTAGAAAATAAACCCTTGATGGTAGCAGAAGTCTTTTTACCCCAAGCTCTTGCTTATCAGTATACCAAGATCGTAGGGAGCAAAAATGCTTAATCGCTTCAAACAAAAATGGCTAGCAATACAATTAATTACGCGCATGGATAAACCCATTGGTACTTATTTATTATTGTGGCCAACCTATTGTGCCTTATGGATTGCTTGTGATGGCAGTCCAACGTTACATTTATTGGTTGTGTTTACGTTGGGTGTGTTTGTTATGCGCAGTGCAGGTTGTGTTATTAATGATATTGCCGACATAAAAGTAGATGGTAAGGTTGAACGAACTAAAAATAGGCCACTTGTCTCGGGTTTAATGACAAAAAATGAAGCTATCAGCCTTTTTGGTCTGTTTATCGGTATCGCTTTAGGCTTAGTATTAACACTAAGCTGGCCAACCATTTATTTATCGGTTGTTGCTTTACTCTTAGCGGCTTCATACCCTTTTATGAAGCGTTATACACAATTGCCACAAGTCGTGTTGGGTGCTGCCTTTAGTTGGGGCATGATAATGGCTTTTTCAGAAGGCCAAGGATATATTCCCAGTATTGCATGGTTACTGTTTACGGCTAATTTATTATGGACAGTTGCTTACGATACCATGTATGCCATGGTTGATAGGGAAGATGACTTAAGAATTGGCGTAAAATCTACCGCAATTTTATTCGGAAAAAATGACAAACGTATTATTGGTTTTTTGCAACTAATGGTGCTGGCTTTATTATTTACTGTTGGCGACATACTGGCCTTTGGTTGGCCTTATCAATTAAGCTTAGTGGTTGTTGCAGGCATGTTCGCTTACCAGCAAATGCTCATTGTTAATCGAGATCGTGATAAATGCTTTCAAGCCTTTTTACATAACCACTGGGTTGGTATGACGGTGTTTATCGGGGTTTTTATTGAGTTACTATAACTTGTTATGCCCAGTAGATTAACGAACAATCCAAATTAAAATAAGAAGACATATTCAGGAGCATACCCAAATCACCTGCACTTACATTCGTAGGTTGCGCCTTGGCACATTCGGAGCAACCGATATGAAATGCTTACTTTAGTATTACTTAGTAATACTTTGTAAAACTTCAATTGAAACTAAATTGGTTACTGACGTTTTAAATTCATCCATCGTATTACTCTCAATTAATAAACCTTCTTCGTTCAATTCAATATACCCCTGTTCACGTAGGGTATTAATTAATGTTTTTTGGGCTTTTTTATCAATAAATTCAGGTGCAGTAATTTTATTTAATACCGATAAACGCTTGGCAATAGCAACAACTTTTTGCTCTAAATCACGGCGTGATACCGGTGCTAAATGAGTGGTTAGTGAAGTAATAATAGCAAGGCGCTGTAAACTTTCATCAATACACTCAGCCATTAAGTGTACGTGACTAAGTTGCTCGGTATTGTCCGTTAATGACCAAACCTCTGTTGTGGTTTGAGTTATCATCTTATTATTTTCAAGAAATATTAGTACTTGTTCGGCTTGTGCTGTTATTTGCTCAGAGCTTTGCCATAAAAACAAGTCATCTTTTAAGCTAGCAAGTAAGCTTGTTGTTTGGTTAATAAGTTGTTTGTGCGCTATTTTTCTGTTGTGTACCAGTAACTTACACACTAAAGAAATAAGAACGAAGGTATGTAAAATATTATTGCGATAATAACGCATTTCTAAACTAGCTAAATCGTTAAGCGAGATAATTCGACCAAAGCTATCATCACAAACCGTTACTTTGTTAAGTTTAATAACATGCGCTAGCAATTGTTTACCTGTTTCTGTTGGTATGGTTAGTTGGTTGCTAAAAGGCGCATGGCGTTGAATATTTAAGAAAAAGTCGACTTGTTTTTCTAAGTCTGCTTCGCTTAACGCCTTGTTTTCAGTGGCATGTAAAATCAGTGCAACTAAGGACACACCATTAAGTGCAGCACATTGATTAATGTGAGTCATTAATTGGCCTGCCATAGTGTTTACTGTAGGTGTTAACCAACTAGGTTTTTGCGGGTTAATGGGATTTATAGCATCTTTCCAATCAGGAACTTGCTTATCTAGGTAATTATTAATATTAATTGGCTCACCAAAATTAACGTAACCATTACCGTAATTTCGTAGGTTTTTAATTGCTTTAAGTACACCGAATATTGATTCTTTTTTCTTTTCACTACCACTTAACTCTTTATGGTAAGAGCCAACCTCCATTACATGTTCATAACCTAAATAAACGGGCACTAAAGTAAGTGGCCTATCTATACCGCGTAATAAGCTTTGAATAGTCATAGCAAGCATGCCCGTTTTTGGTTCAAGTAACCTACCTGTACGACTACGACCGCCTTCAGTATAGTATTTTACTGAGTAGCCCCGTTCAAATAACAGCCCTAAATACTCTCTAAAAATAGTGGAATATAAACGGTTACCCGCAAAACTACGGCGAATAAAAAAGGCACCACCTTTTCTAAAAATAGGTCCTGCAGGCCAGAAGTTTAAATTAATACCTGCAGCAATACGTGGCATCACTAAACCTTCTTGCAAAATCACGTAGGATAATAATAAATAATCCATGTGACTACGGTGACACGGAACATAAATGATTTCATGGCCATCTTGCGCTAGTTTACGTAATACCTTCGAGTTGTTCACCTTAATGTCGCTGTACAAACGATTCCACAACCAACGCAATACTCGCTCTCCAACCCTCACTAATGACACACTATAATCGCCCGCGATTTCTTCCATCATTTCTTGAGCTTGTTTTTTTATTTTATCCTCAGTGGTATTTTTACTTTTGGCTTCATCATTGATAATGCGTTTTACTGAAGGGTTAGCAAATAAAGCCGTAAACATTTGCTCTCGATGAATAAGCCGAGGACCTTTAGCTGCAATGTTTTGACGGTAAAAATGAAAACGAGCAACGCGTAATAATTTATGTGCAGTCGCTTCATCGTTACCGTGATTATCTGACATATTGCGCAGCGATAAAGATTCACTGAAGCGAACTAAATGGTCTCGGCCTAAAAACAACACGATGAAAAGTTTTTGTAACCAAGTGGGTGATGCTTGTTCAGCTAATAAAGAAGCGGCATTGATATTGTTTTTTTCTTGCTCTGGTACGCGCCCCCAAATTAAATTAACAGGCATTAACTGAGCGTTAAGCGCTTTATCTATATTATGCTGATTAAGTATTTCAAAACCTTGTTGCAAAGCGGTTGTTTTTCCACGAGTCTGACAAGAGAACACCGCCTTTGGTTGCGCTAAACATAAACAACGATCAAAGGTTTTGCCATTAAGGGTAACGTTACTCAGTGGATCCGGTAGATTTTGTTTTTTACAGGCAGCTTGCAGAGTAAGTAAGTCACTTGCTGATTGGTGACTGATGACATAAAAAATAGGGCACGTTGATGTTTCGACGGGCACTTTAGCGTCAAAAACTATTTTGCTACGAACCAGTAAACGTAAAGGAAATTTTAAAATTAAATAAAATAAAGAGCGTAGGGCAAGCATCATAAGGCTAAAAATATTCGTTAAAATTGATAGATAAAAACGAAGTCTAGCATTTTAGTTTCATTACAGCAAAATGGATAAAATCTATATTTATTACCAGTTAAGTGAAAAAACATAAGAGCAGGGTTGTTCTTTTTATAAATCAACAGGTTAAGGATAGGTGGTTTGATTATTGCGAAGTGAATTACTTGTTATAGCCAATCAAGATGCCCTTATGCAGTCTATTAAGCACTAATACAGCAGTTGCTAAGCACAAATACAGCGGTTGCGACCCGAGTTTTTAGCTTGATATAAAGCACTGTCTGCTTGTTCAAATAAGGTTTTCCAATTTGATGCTTTGTTATTTTGCGCAATGCCAATTGAAACTGAAATAGGTGGTAAGTAAGTATTTGACTCTTTTTGTTTTAGTTTCATTTTTTCAATAGAGAGACGAATTTTTTCTGCGGTAACGTGTGCTTGCTTAATCGATTTGTTGGCTATTACCACTACAAACTCTTCACCACCAAAACGCACGGCGATATCTTGATCGCCAATATGGTTTTGAATGATTTTAGCGATGCACTGAATGACTTTATCACCAATAAAGTGCCCGAAAGTATCATTAACTTTCTTAAAATGGTCAATATCAATGGCGAGAGAAGAGTGGGTATTTTTAAAATCAAGTTTTTTGAGTTTTTCATCACAACCTCTACGGTTTAACAGCCCTGTTAAAGAATCTACTAATGCTTCTTCTCTAGACGATGCTAATTTGTCTTTTAATTGATTCATTTTTTGTTGTGTTGAGATTAACTCTTGCGACATTGCTTGATGCTGACTTTTAGCCGTGTTAATCGTACTAAGTAGGTAATTAACAACACTTTCTGATGACGTTTTTTGACTGGTATCAGTTAAAATTTTATCGAGTTTTTGTAAACTTTTTTCTGCTTTATTTTCATTGCTTACTTGTGTGGTAAGTTTTTGTAAGGTTTTACTCATGGCATCTTCAAAAGGTGCTAATATTGAGGTATCAATTTGCTGTGTATCAGAGATAAAGCGCTTAAATAGACCAGTAATAAAATCAGTAGAAATTGATTTTTTTTCTTTTAACTGTTTGTCTATTTCTCCCGTTAATAATTTATTATCATTACAAATGTAAAGGTAAATGATGAAATAATTTACAGGGGTTGGTTTTATTGAATGACTAGAAAGAAAATCATGAGTATGCTCGCTGAATTGCGAAGTAACCTGATAGCTAGTATCAAAAAACATGCTTTATTTAACCTTTTTAGAAGTAGGGTCTTTATTTTAAACTCATCTCATGTTAAAAACAAGTGTAATGAAATAAAAACAAAGAAATAAAATCATTACTTTTCATAAGGTTAATGATAGTGTGTACCATTATAGAAAAGGGTGTGTTTTGCAAAAAATAGCTGTATTTGTGGATGTTCAAAATATTTATTACACCACACGCGATGTTTATCAAAAACAATTTAATTATCGATTGTTATGGCAAGAATTAATGGCTAAAGGCGATATTGTACTTGCTAATGCTTATGCTATTCAGCGCAGCGATGATCAACAACATAAATTTCAAAAAGCACTGAAGCATATAGGCTTTAATGTGAAATTAAAGCCCTTTATTCAACGCAGTGATGGCTCAGCGAAAGGTGATTGGGATGTTGGTATTACCATTGATATTATGTCGGCTGCCGCAAGTAATGAAATAGATACTGTGGTGCTGTTATCAGGCGATGGTGATTTTGAATTGCTATTAAACCATATTAAAACTGAATATGGCATAAAAACCCAAGTATACGGAGTACCTACTTTAACGGCGAATGCTTTAATTAATGCTGCTGATAGCTTTCATAAAATTGAACAAAGCTTATTGCTTTAAATTTTGATGAAAAGATAGAGAAAACAATTATTCATTTTTGATATGAAGTACCGTTGAATTAATATTCTTATTAACGTAATACCGTTATGATAAATTATATTCTGCGGAATTGTACCTAAATTACTTTCAGTTGAACCCTGTCTCTTGAGGTAGTTTGGCTGTCATATTAGCGACGTAATATAACTAACATGAAAGATAATGCTTTATGACCGAACAAAAAATTAGTTATAAAAATGTTAATATTGAACAATCACGTCGAGAATATAACCAGTGGGTTGCTACTGAAAGCCTTGAAGATTATTCTCTTCGTTATGCGCCCAACTCTTATCGAAAATGGCCTGAATCTTTAATAGCAAACACTGCTTTAGGCAGTATTTCATTTTTAGTGCTTGAAGCTATTGGGGCTACTATTGCCTTACAATATGGTTTTTCAACCGCTTTTTGGGCCATATTATTTGCATCGCTGATTATTTTTATTACTGCCATTCCTATTTGTTATCATGCAGCAAATGAAAATATAGACATTGATTTAATTACCCGTAGTGCAGGTTTTGGTTATATTGGCTCTACAATTACCTCACTTATTTATGCTTCTTTTAGTTTTCTATTTTTTGCTTTAGAAGCCGCTATATTGGCACAAGCATTTGAATTATATTTTGAGTTACCTTTACCGTGGGGATATTTACTTAGCTCATTAATTATAATTCCTATCGTGTTTTATGGCATCACTTTTATTAATAAACTTCAATTATGGACGCAACCTATTTGGCTGGTCATGATGTTTGCCCCTTTTGTAGCAATACTAACGAAAGACCCTGCGGCATTCGATTCTGTATTACAATTTTCTGGCAGCATTTCACAAACTAGTGAGTTTAATTATCAGTATTTTGGTTTCGCGATGGGGATCTCGTTATCGTTAATTCCCCAAATTGGCGAACAAGTTGATTATTTACGCTTCATGCCAACACGCACTAAACAAAATAGCGTTAAATGGTGGGTAGCTATGTTAGTGGCTGGGCCTGGTTGGGTTCTTCTAGGTTTTGCAAAACAAATAGGCGGAATCTTTTTAGCTAGCTTGGTTATGCTTGCTGGCTTGTCAGTGTATGAAGCTAAATCCCCAGTGCATATGTACCATGTTGGCTATCAATATGTTTTTGATAACCCTTCGTTAGCTTTAGCTGCATGCGTATTGTTTGTGGTTATTTCACAAATAAAAATAAATGTAACCAATGCTTATGCTGGCTCATTAGCATGGTCTAACTTCTTTTCAAGAATAACCCATTCACATCCTGGCAGAGTCGTTTGGTTAGTTTTTAATATCACGATTGCTTTATTATTAATGGAACTTGGTGTTTTTGATGTGTTAGAAAAAGTCTTAGGGCTATATTCAAACATAGCCATTGCTTGGATAGGTGTCATCTTTACTGATTTAATGATTAATAAACCGCTCGGTTTAAGCCCTAAAATAATTGAGTTTAAACGAGCCCATCTATACAATTTTAACCCGGTTGGTATTGGTGCCATGGCAATATCTTCTTCTGTTTCTATTCTAGCTTTTACTGGTTATTTCGGTGTTTACCCGCAGAGTTACTCGTCTTTAATTGCATTAGTTTTAGCGTTGATTTTTACTCCTTTATTCGCTTATTTAACCAAAGGTAAATATTACATTGCACGTAAAAGTAACGGTGAAATTTTTAATGATAACCCAAACGGTAACACCTTAAGTTGTGGCGTGTGTCAAACGCATTATGATGTAAAAGATATGGCTTCTTGTCCTTTTCATGAAGTAAATATTTGCTCACTTTGTTGCTCTCTTGACTCTCTATGTCATGACGTGTGTAAAAAAGAAAGTGAGCAAGGGTTTAGGGACAGTATTGCAAACTTTATTTGCCAAGTGCTTAAAGAAAAAATTTCGCAAAAAGATGCATTGAGGTTATTTGATTTTATTAGTATCTCGAGTTTGTTATCTTTTATTCTTGCGTTTATTACGTATTCAATTTACATAGTACAAATTGTTGAATTAGATGATAAATCCGCATTGGTCATGAAAGGTGCACTTTTCCAAACGTTTGTTATTGTAGGTATTTTATTAAGTGTTATCACATGGTGGATATTACTACTACAAGAAGGCCGTAGCTTAGCGGAACAAGATCTTGAAGAACAGAATAACACCTTAGCGTTAGAGATTCTTAGTCGACAAAAAACAGAAGATAAGAACCATCAATTGGCAAATTATGATACGTTAACGGGACTTCCTAACCGTTATTATTTATACACGTATTTTGACCAAGAAATTTCATTCGCGGTAAGAGAAAATAAGCAATTTGCCTTAATATTTTTAGATCTTGATCGCTTTAAATTAGTCAATGATACGTTGGGACATAATGCAGGTGATGATTTGCTAAAGCTGGTTGCTCAGCGCATGAAACTCTGTGTACGTGATAGTGATACCGTTTTCCGATTAAGTGGCGATGAATTTATTATTTTATTACGGGGTATTGACCATACGGATCAAATAACACAAGTTGCAAAAAAATTGATAAAAATGATGTCTGATAGTTTTGACGTACAAGGCCATCAACTTACCCTAACATTTAGCATCGGTATTAGCGTATACCCTACGGATGGCGAAAATATTTCTTCTTTATTAAAGCATGCTGATATTGCCATGTACAAGGTGAAGGAATGTGGTAAAAATAATTTTAAATTTTTCAATACGGCAATGAATGACAATATAAAATTAAGCCTCTTTATTGAACAAGGATTAAGGGTTGCCATAAAAGAAAACCAGCTTAAATTGTATTATCAGCCTCAATGGCAAAATAACAAGGTAGTGGGTTATGAAGCACTTGTACGCTGGCAGCACCCTGAAAAGGGCTTGTTATATCCAGAAAAATTTATTGATATTGCTGAACAAAGTGAATTGATCATAATGATCGGTGAATGGGTGTTGAAAACAGCATGTAGGCAGGGTAATGAATGGCTTGTTCAAGGTTATGACCCCTTGCCCATTGCCGTTAATGTTTCACAAAAACAATTTAATCATGTGGGTTTTGTTGGCTTTATCCAAAATTTACTTCAGCAAGAAAATTTTGCTAGTGAGTTGTTAGAATTAGAGATCACTGAAAGTTTGTTAATGGAAAATACTGAGGAAGTTATTGCTCAACTGAATATTTTTAAAAGCATGGGTATTAAATTAAGCATAGATGATTTTGGTACAGGGTTTTCTAGTCTTAGCTATTTAAAAATATTGCCGATAGATCAATTGAAAATTGATAGATCGTTTGTACAAAATGTTGTCGATAATGAAGAAGACAAATCTATTATTAAAGCCATCATTAGCCTAGCTCATAATTTGAATTTAAAGACCATTGCAGAAGGGGTTGAAACTCAAGAACAGCTTGATTTACTAAATGAATTTGGCGTTGATATTATGCAAGGTTTCTTCTTTTCTCCCGGACTATCACCAGAAAAAGCGATTAAGTTACAGCATTGAATTTATAGCGTTAAAAGCATAAATTGAAATAAGTAAAACTTGCACAGATCTACAAACTGTATATACTCACAGTGTAAATAAATACAGGCTTTTGCTCAGTGCTAGGCTTTAAGAGTAAAAGCAAGATTAGAAAAAAAGGAATCGCTTATGCCAACAACGAATGAATTAAAACCACTCACCAAGCGCCAACAACAAATATTTGATCTTATTAAAGAAAATATAAGTGAAACAGGAATGCCGCCAACACGCGCTGAAATTGCGCGTTTTTTTGGTTTTAAATCAGCCAATGCCGCAGAGGAACATTTAAAAGCATTAGCCAAAAAAGGTTATATTGAAATGTTGCCGGGCACGTCTAGAGGTATTCGTTTAGCGCCTCAGTTTATAGAAAAAGAAGGCTTACCACTTATCGGAAAAGTTGCAGCAGGTGAACCCATTCTAGCTGAAGAACATGTTGAAGAACATTATAAGATGGATGGAAGTTTATTTCACCCTGTCGCTGATTATTTACTGCGAGTAAGCGGTGAAAGCATGAAAGATATTGGCATTTTAGATGGCGATTTATTAGCAGTACACCAAACAACTGACGTACAAAATGGCCAAGTTATTGTTGCCCGCGTTGAAAATGATGTAACGGTAAAACGCTTTAAGCGAGAAGGTAATATTGTTTATTTACATGCTGAAAATGAAGACTTCAAGCCAATAAAAGTTGATTTAACAAGTCAAGAATTCAATGTTGAAGGGCTGGCAGTAGGTGTTATACGTAATGCTCATTGGATATAAGTAAATATTAACTTATTTCAAGGTTACTACATATTTGATCATGTAAACTGGCTGAAATGATCAAACACCTAATGAATGAAATAGACTTAATGATTAAAAATCAATGTGAAAGTGTTTAAAAAACACCTGTTATAGATCGCAATAGTAAGTGCAAATGTAAATTTTTTATTGTCATTACGCACCTTTTTATAGCGCTTGTCCGCATGCCCAGCCGCTAGACCAGCACCACTGAAAATTATAACCCCCTAACCAGCCAGTAACATCTACGACTTCACCAATAAAATATAAACCCTTGCATTGCTTGGCTTCAAAGGTTTTAGATGAAAGTTCATCGGTATTAATGCCTGATAAAGTGACTTCAGCCGTTCTATAACCCTCGGTACCATTGGGCTTTATTTTCCATTGATGAATAAAGGTAGTCAAAAATTCAATTTCAGTGTGGGTTAGCTGATTAACCGCTTTGTCGATAAAAACATTATCGTTTATTAATACTTCAACAAAGCGTTTTGGTAATAGTGTAGAGACTAAGTTTTTTAATGATTTTTTAGGCTGCTCTTGACGCCATATAGCTATTGTTTCTGCAATAGGGTGCTGAGGAAGCAGGTTTATGGTAATGGCTTGGCCTGCTCGCCAAAATGAAGATATTTGCAAAGTGGCAGGGCCGGATAAACCGCGATGAGTGAATAATATATTTTCACGAAAACTTGTGTCATCTTCACTCGTTACTAAGCAATCAATGCTGATACCGGATAAGCCATCAAAGCGTTGTTTGTCGTGATCGTGCAATGTAAAAGGCACTAAGGCTGGCATAGTGGGTAGTACTTTTAAACCAAATTGTTCGGCAATTTTATAGCCAATAGGAGATGCTCCGAGCTTAGGCATGGTTAACCCCCCAGAAGCAACGACTAATGATTGACACTGATAAGTTTTTAAGTTGGTTTTAACTAAGTAGCCTGTTTGATTTTTTTCAACTGAAAGAACTTCGGTACGTAAATCAATCGTTACGCCTGCCCAATCACACTCGGTTATTAATAAATCAACAATCTCTTGGGCGCTGTTATCGCAAAATAATTGACCGAGTGTTTTATGATGGTAATCAACGCCATGGCGATCAACTAACGCGATAAAATCATCCGCACTAAATCGACTTAATGCGGATTTAACAAAGTGTGGATTTTGACAAAGGTAGTTATTTGGTTGTGCATTTTGATTAGTGAAGTTGCACCGCCCACCGCCACTGATCAAAATTTTTCTACCGGGCTTTTTCCCCATATCAATAACAGTGACATTTTTTCCTCGATAGCCAGCACTGGCGGCACACATTAATCCAGCAGCGCCAGCGCCTATCACTAATACTTCGGTAGTGGAAATACTCATGTTATTTCTGAATATTCTTTAAGTTTAGGCTTGAACATCTGTCATCACACTCGTTGAGGCATTTTTTGCCATTTCTGCTAAATCTTTATCAACAAAAAATAGTGCGTGGCCGTCTTGGCCTACAAGGTTAATTTTATCTAAAATACTTTTGAACAGTGTTTCTTCTTCATGTTGTTCGGAAACATACCATTGTAAAAAGTTAAACGTAGAGTAATCCTGATTACTAAAAGCTTGATGGGCTAATGAGTTAATACGTTCGGTGATATGACATTCATGTTCATAGGTTTTTTCAAAAATATCGGCTAACGATTCAAATTCATGAGGCGGTGCATCAATCGCACCTAAAATAGGTAAGGCGCCTGTTTCGCTAACATAAGTAAAAAGGCGTGTCATGTGATCCATTTCTTCTTTTGCATGTTGACGCAAAAACTCTGCTGCACCTTCAAAGCTTTTTTCATCACACCAAGCACTCATTTGTAGGTACAAGTTTGATGAATAAAACTCAAGGTTAATTTGTAAGTTAAGTTGTTCTACCATTTTCGCTTTTAACATGGTTGCCTCTTTTGAATAACGACTAGATTATTATTTAATGACTATTGGATTAAGGTTAAAGTTAGAAGATTATTTAAATAAACTGGCTTCTATAAACTATAATTTATTGGTTGTTATGGTTGTTTCAAATCAAACTATTAATTCAAGCTTGAAGTTTAACTGGTTTGCATAAAAAACCTTTATTATGTGCTGCACGAGTACAGGTTTTACAAAAAAACCTTGGCTTGTCTATGATATGTATTAATTCATGAATATTTCGTTCAATATCTTTTTTTTTCCATTTACATAATGATTGTGCCATGAGTTTCCCCAAACATTTATGTACGCGTGTATTACGCGTACATAATAATACCTGAATTCAATATACCCAAGTTAATTTCAGCTGAATTCTGCATCATAAGGTCGCTTGGGTATACACTAATTGTAGCGCTAAACTTTAGGAATAGCTTTATTCACATAAACATCAAATCGATTTTTTTTCATCTTAATGCTCATAGATGGTTTTTTATTGGCTAAAGGGGGGGCATAACAAGGTCGCTTGACTACCACGCGATATTCAGCCAATGCTAATGCTGGTTCAAGTAACGCGTCAGCATCTAAATCTTCACCCACTAAGGATTGAAAAACACGCATTTCTTTTTTTACTGCGGCTGATTTTTCACGGTGGGGGTACATAGGATCAAGATACACTACATCAATTTGTTCAGTTAAATTCATCTTATCAATAGAAGAGGCGTGTATTAACTCCATGCGCTTTGCTATTTCGCCAACCTCACTGTTTAGCTTAGCACGCTCTAACCCATCATCAAGTAAAGCAGCTACAACAGGCATACGTTCCATTAACGTTAGCTGACAACCTAAACTGGCGAGCACAAAAGCATCCCGTCCTAAACCTGTGGTGGCATCAAGTACGTGAGGAGTAAAACCATGTTTTAAGCCTACGGCTTTGGCTATATCTTGCCCTCGTCCACCACCAAACTTGCGCCGATGCGCCATAGCACCTTCAACAAAATCAACCTTAATACCGTCAAGTTTAGGTTCGTCTAATTTTATTAGCTCTAAGGCTTGCTGCTTAAGCTGTAATAAAAACTGTGTTTGTGGGTGTTTAGTTATGGAAGCTACGTCGCCTATATAATCAAACTGCCATTTTTTTGCGATACGTTTACAACGTTCATTGTCTATAGAATCACAATAAGCGACAACGGTTTTTTTTATGCTGATTTCAATCATGGCAGTTACTCAACTTGCACTATTTATTTTTATATCTGCTTGATCGTTTATTTGAGCAAGACTGACTTGAATATAATTATCGCCATTGGCAAAGGCAATTAAACGGCTTAACTGGGTAAGGGTATAACCTGACTCTTGTTGAAGTTGATTAAAATACGCTTGAATTGCGGTTAAACTTTTTTTACTTTGTAAACCACCATCAATTATTTTTTGCGCCCTAAGGTATGACTCAACGCCGGCACTTAATATAAACGTGTCTTTACCTAATAAGCGCAAAGCATAAGGCCCCGTGTTGCCACCAAGGCGTTGACCGTGTTTTTTTAGATAGGCCCATAAGCCAATGATGTTGCTACTTGGCCAGTCAGCAATAAATTGAGCGAAGCGAGTATTATGCTCAATACTGTAATCGAACATCATTTGTGCATTCGCTTTAATCGTTTTTACTTTGTTGTAATTACGAATTATTTTAGGATCAGCCGCTTTTCGTTCAACCATTTCTTCAGGCATCATTAAGATTTTTTCAATATTGAACTTAAAAAAGCTTTCTTCAAAGTCAGACCATTTATTTTCTACTACGCGCCAAACGAAGCCAGATTTAAAAACTTGTTTGGTAAATGCAGATAAAACTCTGTCATCACTTAATGCTGCAACGCTTTGTAGAGCTGCATTATCAGTGTGTAGCTTTTTACCAATAATTTTTTGCCCTAGCAGTATTTCTAAAGCCTTTGCACCACCTTTTCGCTCGCTGGCTCGTCTGTATATTTTTTTAAAAGTTTCCATTTAACTCATCTATTTTTTATTTTATAAAACATTAAAGCAGCTAGCGATTACTTGATAATTGCGCCTGTATTATTTTCATTACAGGCGTTTGGCGCGAATCCATTTGATTAGTATAAAACTTAACATTTTAGTGCATTGGATTTGCTAAAATATCTTTTGTTAACTGGCGATAATCTGAAATGGAAGTAAAATCAGCGAAGCTATTGGCTGGCTTTTTACTATCAGGGTTTTCAACAGCAAGGAGATATTTTATACCATATTTTTGTGCTGATTTTAACACGGGCAAGCTATCATCAACAAATAAGGTGTTATCAAGATTAAAACCCTGCTTCGCTTGTAGTTTCTGCCACAATAGTTGTGATTCTTTTACCACACCAAATTCATGGGTTGAATATAGAGCATCAAAATACTTATCTAATTGAGTACGTTCAATTTTTAGTGATAAGGCATCAGGGTGAGCATTAGTCACTAAAATAACTTCGCGACCACTTTGTTTAAGCGCAGTTAAAAATTCATCAGCATCTGCACGTAACTGAATTAAGTGTTGTATTTCTCGCTTTAATTCGGCAATTGGCATTTGAGTAAATTCAGTCCAGTAATCTAAACAATACCATTCTATGGTGCCAGTTAGCTCTGTATAACGACTCATTAACTGTTGTTTAGCGTCTTCGATACTGATGCCATGTTGCTCACTATAACGAGCAGGAAAATACTCTAACCAAAAGTGGTTGTCAAAATGTAAATCTAAAATGGTGCCATCCATGTCGAGTAAAACAGTAGATATTTCTGACCAATTAAGCATTTAGTGGTTCCATAAGCGAGGTTTATCGTGTCATTATAACGTTATGTATAATTAAATATGCAAGCTTATGTTAGGGAAAAATAAACTACCAAAAATTAATAACCGAAAACAAGTGGCCAAAAGCCGACTGTTCGCAATAGAGCAACTTGATTTAACGTTTAGTAATGGTGAAAAAAGACAGTATGAGCGAATGCAGGGCTCAGGGCGTGGTGCGGTAATGGTTGTGCCATTACTCGATGAGAAAACGATGTTATTGGTGCGAGAGTACTGTGCGGGCACTCATTGTTATGAGCTGGGCTTTCCAAAGGGGTTAATTGATGAGGGTGAAACACCAGAGCAAGCCGCGAACAGAGAGCTAAAAGAAGAAATTTCGTATGGTAGCGAAAAACTACAGCACCTTTCAGAAGTGATGATGGCTCCCGCCTTTTTTAACGCTAAAATGGATATATTTATTGCGACAAAGTTATATTCAGCTCAATTAGAAGGTGATGAGCCAGAGCTTTTAGAAGTCGTTGCTTGGCCGATAAAAGACTATAAAAAGTTATTGCAACAAAGTGACTTCAACGAAGCTCGTAGTGTTGCTGCTTTAATGTTACTTGTTGATCACCTTTTTCCTGCAAATTTAGGATAAAATATGCACGATGAAAAGTTACTGAATATTGCACTAGAAAGTGCGAAAAAAGCTGGCGTTGAAGTGATGAAATATTACCGAGATAAAAGTTTTACGGCGGAATTAAAAGCGGATAAAAGTCCCGTCACTAGCGCAGACATTGCGGCGAATGACATTTTGATGGATCAGCTGAAAACATTAACCCCCGATATTCCTATTATTTCAGAAGAAGTTGGTGCTTTACCGCTAGCTCAGCGTCAAGGGTGGGATAAATATTGGCTGCTTGATCCTATTGATGGTACAGGTGAGTTTATTATTGGCAGTGGTGATTTTGCTGTGAATATAGCCCTAGTGGAAAATGGTTGGCCTAGTATTGGTGTTATTCACGCGCCTGATCATCATTTAACTTATTATGCTCAAAATAACCTAGGTGCTTTTAAAGAATGCGCTACCGCCGCTAATCATAGTCACCATCAAATTCATGTCGCTGATTACCAAGAAAAACGGCGTATTAAAGTGGCAATTAGTAAGCGGCAACAGTTAAATTTAATGGGGCAATACCTCAACGATGATTTTAATTTTGACTACATTGCTTTAGGTAGTTGTTCACTTAAAAACTGCTTAATAGCTGAAGGCGTAGCCGATTGCTATTTACGTGTAGGTGTTACGGGAGAGTGGGATACTGGCGCAAGCCAATGTATATTAGAACAAGCTGGTGGCACCATTATTGATAGTGAATTTCAGCCGTTAAGCTATAACAAAAGAGAAAGTTTATTGAATCCTGATTTTGTTAGTTTAGGAAATCAAGCTATTCCATGGCAAGATATTATTAAGGCGCACAGAAAGCATTATTAGTTATTGGCAATTTTCCAGTGTATAAAATAGATCACCTAATGAATGAAGTGAGCTTTAATCATTATACTCAGCTAAAAACTGTGCTTTGGGCAGTATGTTAATGCTTTCATGTAGCTCTGAATAAACCAACACAGCACTCCCTTGATGTAACTGCATTTTTACTTGGGCAACTTTATCTTCATTACTTGCATCAATCGCACCATAATCAGTACCTTCACGTAAAACGAAATCTTCAATAATTGCCTGTAAGGTATCGTCATTAACTTGTTCTATGGGAATAATCATGAGGTTAGCTTTACTGAGTGCTTGCTGGTTGAGGTGAGTTAAAAAAGCGGCTTAAAAAATCAGGCACTCTTTTTTCTAACCAATATTTAGGCTTGAAGGGGTTATTACCGTAAATAAAACCAACATGGCCGCCGTGTGTTGATACTTCAAAGATCAAATTTTTAGGCAGCAGCTTTTGTGGCAATGACGATTCATGATCTAAAAAAGGGTCGTCAGCCGAATGAATGAATAAGCAGGGCTGTTTGATATTTGCCATTACTCGCTTACCATTTGATTGTTCATAGTAATCATCTGCGTTTAAAAAACTATTCAATGGTGCAGTAATCTTTTCATCAAAATCTTTTATTGTTTTTATCGTTTTTAAGTGATTTATTTTGATCTTTGTAATGGTTTTGTTCGTTATTTTTTTTAAGGTGCTATCTTTTAGCATTTGTAGCAAATATTTTTGGTACATTTTGGAAAACCCTTTATTAATGCGCTTGCTGCAACTTGCTAAATCTAGTGGCGCGCAAATGATGGCTGCACTTCGGTAAGGATTGTTAGGTACTTGGCTAAGGTAGTGGGTTAATATGCTGCCGCCCAGTGAAAACCCTATAATTGAAAAATCACATTGTTGATAACGAGTACTCAGTTGTTCTGTGAAGTAGGTAATGTCACGGATATCACAAGAATGGTATGAACTTGCTTGTCTATTAGGCTTACCACTACAGCCGCGAAAGTGCATTAATACGGCTATCCAGCCGCGAGACTTTATTGCTTTTAGCATACCGCGAGCATAATGACTGTCTTTTGAGCCTTCAAGACCATGAAGAATAACCACAATAGGGCGTGTGTTATCCTTGTTAGGAATTTCTGTCCAAGCTAAATCAACAAAATCTCCGTCGGGTAGTTCCAGCGTTTCATTTTTTGTTGCTAAAGTATCTTTACGGCGAAAGAACTTTGGAGCAAGGGTTTGAAAATGAGTATTGGTAAGCCACCAAGCAGGTTTAAATTGACTAATAGAATACATATGAAAATGATTTGTTGAAATAGAAAGGTGAAAGACTTAATTGTACTGTAAAGTTATCATTTAAGCTATATCACCCATTTATCTCATTATAAATTAAATGGTTGCAGATAAAATAGAGGTAAATAACAAGCTATTTTTTATCTTCGTTAATATGTTTCATAAAATAGAAAAGGTAAAATAAACAAATTGCTACTGTAATGCCTAAACCACCAATGGCAAACATAACGACGGGATCATTCGCTAACATAGAAAAAAATTTCATGGGGGGAATCCTTATATAATGTAATGCTAATATTATAAGAAGTCTAAGCTTAGTGCAATGTGATTTAGATCAATAGAAATCTTTTTTTTCGTTATTATTATTGAGTTACCGCTAAATTAAATTGAATGTCATCTAAGTCTTCTTAATATACCTAAACCACCCCCATAGGCAGGGTTTAGCTGGAGTTAGAGCGCGTTAAAAGTACATCTGCTGCGTTGCTTTCAATTTCAATAGTTAGTGATTACTCGATAATTGTTCCTGCATTATTCTACTTAACGGGCGTCTCGCCCTAATTAATCAAGCACCTTGTACATGAATTGTTAAATTCACCGCATATTCTCGCATTTTGAATAATCACGGGTATCGCGGGTAAAATTATTTATGCTGACATTATTTCTTCAATTTGCTCGGCTACTTCCAACCAAAGCATTTCATTTTCTTCAATTTGTTCTTTTAAAGTGGCCTGCAATTTAAGTTGTGTGGTTAACTCGCTTTTTCGTTCATTTTGATAAATGTCGCTATCGCCTAAAATAAGCTCGATACGCGCAAGATCTGTTTGCCAACGATGAATTTTTTTCTCAAGCTGTTCTGCTTGTTTACGAAGTGGTGCTGATTTTTTTCGTAATTCAGCTTGTTGCTGTCTTTGCTGTTTTTTGTCTACTGTTTTTGTTTCGTTGCTGTTATTAACTTTATTTGCACTGAGCGTTTGTTTTTTATCGTCATTGAGCCATTGTTGATAATCATCAATATCACCATTAAAGTCACTTACTTGCCCGTTAGCGACTAAGTAAAATTCGTCTACGCAGGACTCCAATAAGAATCGATCATGGGCGATCAAGATAATAGCACCACCAAAATCTTGTAAAGCCATAACTAACGCTTGGCGCATTTCTAGGTCTAAATGGTTGGTTGGCTCATCAAGTAGCAGTAATTGCGGTTTTTCTAATACAATTAAGGCTAAAACTAAACGGGCTTTTTCGCCACCAGACATATTAACTACTGGCTCTAAGGCTTGATCACCGCTAAAGCCAAACTTTCCTAAAAAGGTGCGTGCTTGTGGCTCACCTAAACTTGGTTTTGCACGCAAAATATGATCCGCAGGGCTTGAAGTCATATGCAATTGTTCAAGTTGGTGTTGAGAAAAATAGCCCACTTTTAGCTCTTGCGCGCAATAACGTTCACCGTTAAGTAAAGGAATATCGCCAGCCAATGTTTTAATCAAAGTCGACTTACCTGCGCCATTACGACCTAATAAACCTATACGACTACCAGGCACAAGTTTTAAACCGACATCATTGAGAATAATCGTATTCGTATCATAGCCACACTGGCTTTCAGTAAGTGCGAGTAGTGGGTAGGGTAAGCTTTCAGGTTGTTCAAAATTAAACGTAAATTGGCTGTCAACATGGGCCGGCGCTAAATTAGGGAGTTTCTCTAAGCGCTTTAAGCGACTTTGTGCTTGTTTTGCTTTACTCGCTTTAGCGCGAAATCGATCAACAAAGGCCGTTAAGTGTGCTTTTTCTTTTTGTTGTTTTTGAAATTGAGCATCTTGCTGTGCTAAATGTTCAGCGCGCTGTCGTTCAAAGGCAGTATAATTGCCGCTATACAGTTTCGCTTTTTGGTGCTCTATATGGAGAATTTGACCAATAACCGTATCAAGAAAATCTCTATCGTGAGAAATAAGTACTAAGGTGCCGGTAAACCTCTTTAACCAACGCTGTAACCAAATAACCGCATCTAAATCTAAATGGTTGGTTGGCTCATCAAGTAATAATAAGTCTGCGCGACTGATCAATGCTTGCGCTAAGTTTAAGCGCATACGCCAACCACCAGAAAACGCTTTTACTGGGTTTAATAACTGGTTTTGTAAAAAACCTAAACCATGCAGTAATTCACCTGCGCGGGCAGGTAAGCTATAGCCGTTAATCGTATCTATTTTATTAATTAAAATAGCTTCTAAATTACCATCGTCATTGCTACGTGCTTGTTCTAATTCATTTTCAAGTTGGCGAAATTCTTTGTCGCCATCCATGACGTAATCAAGTGCTGATTGCTCTAATGAAGGTGTTTCTTGTTTTACCGTCGCAATATCCCAGCTACTCGGCATACTTAAATCACCTGCATCAGGTGATAATTCACCAAGCAAGGCAGCAAAAAGCGATGACTTTCCACAACCATTACTACCCACTAAGCCCACTTTATGGTTGGGGTGGATGGTAAAATTAGACGCGGTAATTAAATTCTTAGCGCCTCTGTCTAAGCTCAAATCGCTGGCAATGATCACTGGAAAGTTCCTACTAATATAAAATACCTGCGCATTGTCGCTTTTCCTACGGGGGTTATTCAAGTTAAAATAGCGATTAATTAATTATTTTAGTGAAAATTAGCGAATGAAGAAAAGATTTATTGCTGGCGCAGTTTGTCCAAAATGCAAAGCGCAAGATACCATGGCATTAACCAAAGAAAATGGTGTAGAAAAAGTAACGTGTGTTAGTTGTGGTGAACAAATGACACAGAGCGAACCACAAGTTGAGCAAGCGGTTCGTCAACATGAGCAAGTGATTGGCGTGTTTAAACCATAAAAAGAAAAATGAAAGCTAATAATGCGGTGGTGGCGGTTCAACCTCTTCGTTATCAGACGACATATTACCCGCATCTTTTAAGCGGTTAGCGACTAATTTAAGTTGTTCTTTGAGTTCAGTAATTTTGGCTTGATGTATCGTTAACTCTTCACTGAGTTGTTCAATCACATCATCTTGAAATAGGTTGCGAGACTCAAGCGCGTTAATACGTTCTTCAAGTACACAGATATTTTTTTCTTGTTGTTTATTTTTAGTCATTTGATTTACTTTACTTTACTCGGTAGCTGCCACCGTTCGGCATAGCCAGAAGAGCCTTCTGTTAATAGCGTGTTATTATCACTAAAAGCAAGGCTATATACAACTGCTCCAGTAGGTCTTTTAGACTCTTTAGGGGTGATATGCCAACTTACCTTACGTTTGCCAGTGGCAATATTCCAAATACTTACTTTAGAGCTGGCAGCGCCGGTTACTAATGTTTTTCCGTCAGGAGAAAAGCGCACCGAACTAAAGACTTCATGGCGTTTAGTGCCTTTAAGTTGTACTACCAGCTTGCCCGTTTTTAAATCCCAAATATACGCTGACTTCATGCTATCACCAGAAAAAGCATACCGACCTAAAGGATCCAAGGCGACTTTTGATACGCGGCTGGTATGGTTAAACTGATAGATAACTTGGCCTGACTGAGTATCCCAGACATAAGCGATAAAATCATTACCACCAGACATAGCAACTCTGCCATTAGGCATCATGTCTACGCTATTTATTTTTTCTTTATGACCTAAAAACTCTAAACGCCTGCCTGTATCTACCGCCACATGTACTACAGTACCGTTGCCCTTGCCAATAAGTAAGTAATCACCTTTATTGCTAACCGCAATGTCCCGAATGTTTGACTCTCGTACCTTCCAATAGCCCTCAGACTTTCCTGTTTGCATATTCCACAGGGCAAAGTTTTCACGACTTGCTGTTAACGCATGGCTATTCGTATCGCTAATATCTATTGCTAAGACTAAATTATCGCTACTGTTTTGTTGCTGTGCCCAATTGTAAACGCGCTGGTTTTTATTTAAATCCCAAACACTCAACCCATGATGGATAGAAGAGATAACACTCCATTGACCATCATTTGAAATATTTGCAGCATAACTGCCGTTAGCAGCATGTTGATAACGATTTAAAGGTTTATCGGCTGCTGGGTTACAAGCCGTTAAAAAAAACACAGAAAGCAATGCTACCATCAAGAATTTTATAGCGTTCATCAATAATCGTAGGTTCTTTTTATGGTTTGACAACTTCAGCAACATATTAAGTCTTTTTTATTAAGCTAATTATCGTTAGTATAAGACGTTTTTTGATTTTGTTTAGTTATATTTTTTAGTTACAATTTTGCTAAGTGAAATTCACGCTATTGATTGGAGAACTCTCCAATTGTCATGTTTTAATGGAGAAGAGATGAAATTTTTTAAACCAACGTTGGTTGCAGTCGCATTACTCGCTGTTGCTGGTTGTCAAGAAGGCGCTAAGCAAGAAGAAAAAGCCCCTGTTTTAGACACAGAAATACAAAAACAAGCCTATAGCTTAGGTGCTTCCATTGGTATGTACATGCAACGTAATTTAGAAGAGCATGACAAACTAGGTTTACCATTAGATAAAGATATTATTGCGCGTGGCTTTGTTGATAGCATGCATGATAAGTCTGTTATTGAAAAAGAAGAAGTTCAAGCGCTTATGAGAAGCTTAGAACAAACGATGAAAACTAAACAGCAAGCATTAGCGCTTAAAGCATCAGAATCTGCTGTTGCAGAGGGTGTGAAATTCCTTGAAGATAATGCTAAAAAAGAAGGCGTTATGATTACTGAGTCAGGTATTCAATACGTTATTTTAACTGCGGCTGAGGGTGATAAACCAGCGGCGACTGATACAGTAAAAGTTCACTACAAAGGTACATTCTTAAATGGTGAAACGTTTGATAGCTCATATGAGCGAAATGAACCCGCAGTATTTCCTTTAAATCGTGTTATTAGAGGTTGGACTGAAGGCGTACAGTTAATGTCAGTTGGTTCAAAGTATAAATTTACTATTCCTTCTGATTTAGCGTATGGTCCAAAAGGTAACCCACCAGGTATTCCAGGTAACTCGGTATTAGAGTTTGAAATTGAATTATTAGAAATTCAAAAACCTTCGCCAGCACCACAAGTAGGCCATTAGCCAACGGCTGATAAGCCACTGTAGTGAGTTGTATTGCGTGAAGCCATCAACAGTAAATGTTGGTGGCTTTTTCCTTTATCATTTTGATAAAATTAATAAATGTTAGTGTAGAGTAATGAAAAAACTTCTTATTATAGGTTGGGTTTGGCCTGAGCCTAATTCTTCTGCGGCAGGTAGCCGAATGTTGCAGCTGATAGCCTTTTTTCATCAGCAAGGTTATAGCATCTCTTTTGCTTGCACCGCACAACGCACTGAACACATGGTTGATTTAAATGCGCTAAATGTTACCTGTGTTGATATAAAACTAAACTGTTCAAGCTTTGATGATTTTATTCAAAAAATGCATCCTGACATAGTGATGTTTGATCGCTTTATGATGGAAGAGCAATTTGGTTGGCGTGTAAGCGAGCAATGCCCTAAAGCATTACGAATTTTAGATTCAGAAGATTTATTTTGCCTACGCCATGCTAGACATGATGCCTTTAAGAAACAGCAAACACTGCTAGAAACAGACCTACTTAGCTCTGATCTTGCGCAACGAGAAATCGCCGCAATTTTCCGTTGTGATTTAACTTTAATGATTTCACCTAAAGAAATTGAGTTGCTCACTCAGCGCTTTAAGGTGGATGAATCTCTACTGCATTACTGCCCATTTATGTTTACTAGCGAGCAACTAAACATAAGCGTTCATAGTAAAGATTATCAACAACGCCACGGCTTTATTTCTATTGGTAACTTTCGCCACCCACCAAATTGGGATAGTGTTTTGTGGTTAAAACAACAAATTTGGCCTCTTATTCGTAAGCAGCTCCCTGAGGCCGTGTTATTTATTTATGGTGCATATCCGCCACCGAAAGCGACCGACTTACATGATGAAAAATCAGGTTTTTTAGTCAAAGGCTGGGTAGACGATGCCATTCAGGCAATGCAATCTGCGCGGGTATGTTTAGCTCCGTTACGCTTTGGTGCAGGTATCAAAGGCAAGTTGGCTGAAGCAATGTTATGCGCTACGCCATCGGTAACAACCGATATAGGTATTGAGGGCATGACCTGTAACTTGCCATGGCCAGGGTTAGTCGCCAATAATTCACAAGATATAGCCAATGCGGCAGTTAAACTTTATAAAGAAAATATAGCTTGGCAAACAGCGAGTGAGCTAGCGCCTAAAAATGCTGAGTTACTTTTTACTCAAAACAAACATTTTGAAAGCTTTGCGGAATGTTTGGCATTAATATCGGCTGATTTAACTGCGCACAGACAACAGAATTTTATTGGTAGTATGCTAAATCATCATCATCATAAAAGTACCAAGTATATGGCGCAATGGATTGAAGCGAAGAATCGATAGAAATAAAGTAACAAGTAAAAAAGAACAATACGCTTAGATTTTTTTACAGGCACACTTAAGCCGTTTGTTTTTATACGCCCTTAAACCAATATATTGATTTGATAACACATTCTTATTCTTCACCGAATTAGCTTGATATTACCTATGCTCTCCTGCTTCTTTTGCTTTATTATCAATATCAATATTACGCCCTAGTCCTGTTATCGGTAAGGAGCCATCATTAACAGCACTTTCAACTGCGGGGAACAAACTTAAACATCGAATTTTGTGCATTGTTGACGTGATATTTAAGATGGTTTTTGATAAAAAGGTCTTGGCTTTCTTGGTGATTATTTTTGTTTGGTGATAGATTTGATCATTAAACACCATGAAACGCGACTTTATTTTATCTTATTTAATTGTTTTTATTGAATATTTCGTAGGGATTGGTTAGGGTCAGAGGTAGAGCTTATGTGAGTCTCCCCCCGGTAGAAGCGGGGGTTACCTATGTTAATTATTATCATTAGCGTTCCGCTTTTATTAGTCATGATTACATCGTTTAATGACTCCACATACCGCATTAAACAGTGTTCAGAGCGCGAACAGATTCCTGCCTACATGAGGTGTACGGGCTGTTAGCGTAGGCGAGATTTAAATCGCGCTTTTATGTTTAAAAAAACAAATTAAATCACAAATTTAGTGTGATTGGTATAAGTACGAAATAATACTTATGTGCTTATTAAAATAGTAACAAAGAGAGGAAATACTAATATGTCAGATGTTGATATACTTTTAACTACACTAGAACTTACAGGCGAGGCGGGTATTGATGTCACCGATGCTGCCTACGAATATTTTTTTGAAGCAAACCCTAAAACTCGTGAACTAACGATTCATATGCCAAACGCCATGCTTGGTAAAATGATGACTGCATTAATGTTCCTTATTCTGATGGAAGAAGGAGAGGAGAAAGTTGTCGCTATTGAATTTGAAATTAGAACACATCAAGAATATGGCGTATCAGTACTTATGTTTGAACAACTTTTAATCGCTACTTATAAAGCAGTTAAAGATGCAATTAAACCTCAATGGACTGATGAATTTGAAAACGCATGGCAGCGTGAAATTAAACAGTTGGTAGAAAGAATACAAGGTGAATTCGATAAGAGACCATCTCAAGAAGGTAGATTTACATAAAAAATGTAATTCATTATCTCAAATTTCGGAGTTCATTTTAATGCCTATTGCCGCAGGGTAAAGCAACTATTTTTACCTTTATGTTACCTTTGTTTTATCTTATTTGATTGTTTTTATTGAATATTTCGTGGGGATTGAACAGTAGCATAGTCATTCATGATCAAGGGCGTCTTTTTATTAAAGGGTCGCCTCAAGTATTTTTGTTAAACGCTTTGCTGCCAACAATAACTGTTGTTCTATTAGCGGTTGATATCGGGTGAGGTAACCTTTTGCAAGTGTTATTTTACCACTTGGCTTAAGGCACGCACCTTGTTCATCAAGTTGGCAATATTGAAAGCTAGGTTGTTTAACCAGCTGAAAAGATTCATCAGCCCATTGCCAAACCTGTTCTTTTTGCCAATTTGCAATAGGAACATCATCCCATTTAGTGGCTAATAAATGCAGCCACTGATCCTTACTTTGTTTACCACGATATAAAATACATTTATCCCAATACTTATGTAAATTACGGCACTTTGTTGCTGATTTTTTTAGCTTTATTTTGTTACCGCCTAAATCACTGGCAAAACTAATATGCAGTGGTTGATGTATATCACCTAGCCAATGGCTTAAAAATAACAAAGATTGTGTTTGTTGCCACTTAGTGTTGACTGGATTCTTGTTAGGCTTTATTTGAAATGATGTTCTTTGATGTCGGCTTTTATGTAAACTTTGTTGATGTTGAAGAATGGCTTGTGGCAAACAATTTTTAAGGCAGGCGTTAACGTTGATTTTTAACTGGTCACGAGGCACATTCATATAGTGCCATTGTGCAAAAGTTTTGAATTTCTTAACACGCTTAATTGCATCAGCCCATGTGCAAGCATTGGCGAAGGTTATCTCAGTGCCTTTTTTTCTATGGTTGTAATGGTTTATTAAATCTTGATGATTTTTTGGAATGTTAGCAAGTAACGTCGTGATTTTTAGTTGCTGGTTATTCGATAAGTGATTAAAAGCTAATTGACAAACAACGTGATGGCCAAGTTTAGAAAAGGCAAAGCTTGATTTACTTATTAAAAAGTAAATAATTAAAGTTACTACCCAAAACCGTTTTTTATTCATCTGCTCAGACATCTCCGCAGGTGCGTTTAGAAAGGTTTCTAATGCAGGGTGAAGCCTGCCTTTTAAGGAGATTTAGGTATATACCTTTACGCCACAAAAATTTGTACCTTTCCGCCAAAATTTACATCTTGTGTTTCAGCTAAAAACCGTAAAGTAATATCTCGTTGTGGTTTATTCATTTCTTTCTCAATAAAAAAGCCTTTCTCAATGAGAAAGGCTTGAAATTTTCGCTTTATGGTCTTGTTAAGCAAGATTCTTATTCGCTATTTCTAGAAGTATTTTTATTATTCATATTGCTTCTTTGTTTGCGCAGTTTATTTATAGCAAAACATATTATTCTCTGCAATAACTTTAATAGAGTATAAGCTCCAATTATTAACTTGTGTTGTTTGTAACTTGTTGAATAAAAAGCTTTAAAATAATAATTTTTATTATTTTAAAAAAGAAAAATAAATTTTACAAACCTAGAAGATGAATTCATTTCGCGTATAGATTCAATTGTGTGCCAATGCTAGAATAACCGGCATGCGGTGTTCGCTATTACCTTATTAAGGCAGCGAACATAATACAATGAACAAGAATAAATTGAACATTACAAGAGGATTTGTTGGTGACAGAATTAAAAAATGACAATTATTTACGCGCCCTATTAAAGCAACCAGTAGATTACACACCTGTGTGGATGATGCGCCAAGCAGGTCGTTATTTACCAGAATACCGTGAACTTAGAGCAACCGCTGGCGATTTTATGTCACTTTGTCGTAATGCTGAATTTGCTTGTGAAGTAACTATTCAACCATTACGTCGATTTAAGCTTGATGCTGCTATATTGTTCAGTGATATTTTAACTATTCCAGATGCCATGGGTTTAGGTTTATATTTCGAAACAGGTGAAGGCCCTAAATTTACTAATCCAATAACGTGTAAAGCGGATATTGAAAAAATTGGTATTCCAGATCCTGAAGATGAACTGGGTTATGTAATGAATGCCGTTCGTACTATTCGTAAAGAGTTAAAAGGTGAAGTGCCTTTAATTGGCTTTTCAGGGAGTCCGTGGACTTTAGCGACTTACATGATTGAAGGAGGCAGTTCAAAGGCATTCACTAAAATTAAAAAAATGATGTTCAGTGACCCACAAAGTTTACATTTATTACTTGATAAACTTGCTGACTCGGTTATCACTTATTTGAATGCTCAAATAGCCGCTGGTGCGCAATCAGTGATGGTATTTGATACGTGGGGAGGTGTGTTGTCGCCACGCGATTACAAAGACTTCTCTTTACAATATATGGCAAAAATTGTTGATGGGTTAACTCGTCACGCTGATGGTCGTAAAGTGCCTGTTACGTTATTTACTAAAAATGGCGGTATGTGGTTAGAAAGTATTGCAGCGACCGGTTGTGATGCTGTTGGTTTAGATTGGACCATTGATATTGAAAATGCTAAAGCACGTGTTGGTGATAAGGTTGCCTTACAAGGCAATATGGATCCATCAATGTTGTATGCACCATTACCACGTATTGAAGAAGAAGTTGCTAAAATCTTAGCAGGATTTGGTCAAGGCGGTACAGGGCATGTATTTAACTTAGGCCATGGTATTCACCCTGATGTGAAACCCGAGCATGCAGGGCACTTTATTGAATCTGTACATCGCTTAAGTAAGCAATACCACAAGTAAACCGACGTAAACTTAAGTGTAAGGAAGTTCAACAAAGCGTGTTTTGTTGAACTTCTTTTATTCATGATCGAGCAATAAAAAATTTACTCTTCTTCCTCATAAGCACTAAAATCAGTAATTCCCTTTTCTTCTAAAATTCGACGCACACTGGCCGGTAATTTTTCATCGTTATCTTTGGCTAAATCTTCATCATCAGGTAAAGGCTGCCCAGTAAAAGCATGTAAAAAGGCTTCACACAATAATTCACTATTGGTGGCATGACGTAAGTTATTTATTTGCCGTCTAGTACGTTCATCGGTTAATACTTTTAAAACCCGTAAAGGAATAGAAACAGTAATTTTTTTTACTTGCTCACTTTTTTTGCCGTGTTCAGCGTAGGGATTAAGATATTCGTCATTCCACTGAGCCATGAAAACTCCTTTGAGGTTAGTGCTATTTTATATTGTTATAAGGTAGATTTTACTGGTTGCTACAAATCAGTCAAGTAGAAGTTTAGATGTCTAAAATTTCTTGACCTAAATTGTTTAAAAGTTTAGAGTTATAGACGTCCAAACATCTATAACCAAACCGCTTCAATATACAGCGGGTATTGGTATAAACATATAACGTAAATGGAGTCGCTTATGTCGATTACACTAAATGACATTACTACGATTGCGGTAACTGCTGGTATTAACACCGACGAGCATCATGGGGCGGTTGTAGCACCAATCCATTTATCAAGCACTTATTCACTCAAAAGTTTTAATGAGAAGCGTCAATTTGATTATTCTCGTACGGGCAATCCAACGCGTGAAACTTTTGCTAATACGATGGCAAAATTAGAACATGGTAGTGTTGGCATAGTTACGAGCACAGGCATGGCAGCGGTACATTTAATTTGTCAGTTATTAACCACTGACGATCTGATTGTTATTCCGCATGATTGTTATGGTGGTAGTTTTCGTTTATTTACTCATTTGGCAAAACGAGGTCAGTTTACGTTAATTGTTGTCGATCAAAATGATGAAACAGCGTTAGCAAACGCATTAGCCCAAAAGCCGAAACTCGTGCTATTAGAAAGCCCAAGTAATCCATTGTTACGCATCGTTGATATTGAGAAGATAACTAAAGCATGTCATTTGGTTGGCGCTTTAGTGGCAGTAGACAACACCTTTTTATCGCCTGCATTACAGCAACCATTGTTATTAGGTGCTGATATTGTTTTTCATTCAACCACTAAATATATTAATGGACATAGTGATATGGTGGGTGGCGTTTTAGTGACTAAAACGCAAGCACTTGGTGATGAATTAGCTTGGTGGGCGAATTGTATTGGTATCACAGGGAGTGCTTTTGATAGCTTTTTAGCACTGCGCGGTTTGAAAACATTACCTGTTCGCATGAAGCAACATTTAGAAAATGCTGAAAAAGTAGCTCTGTTTTTAAAAAATAACCCTGCAATTGACTCTATTTATTATCCTGGGTTTGAAAACCATCCAGGGCATGATATTGCCAAAAAGCAGCAAGCTGGTTTCGGAGCGATGATTAGTTTTAACGTAAAAGGCGGTATTGAATCAGTAAAAAAATTATTCGAGAATTTAAAATTTTTCACGTTAGCGCAATCATTAGGTGGTGTAGAAAGTTTAATTTGTCACCCAGCAACAATGACGCATGCCGGCATGGCAGAGTCAGCTCGCTTAGAAGCGGGGATTACAGATTCATTAGTACGAATTTCGGTAGGAATTGAAGATATAAGCGATATTTTAATTGACCTTGAAAACGGTTTGCTACAAAGCCAGAAACTATAATCAACTACCTCTAAATCAATTTATTAACATGCTTGGCCGAGTTGATAATATCTCGGCCGATTGTGGCGATGGAAAAGTTACTTAGCCTGCTTGTTATTATTTATACTTTGTTTGTAGGTAATCAAAAACAGCACGAATACCAAAAGCCTCTCCCCCTAAAGGGCGACCAGGTAAAGCACGCACATTAAAAGCCATAATATCAAAATGCACCCAATCAATCTCAGGGTCAACAAATCGCTGTAAATAAAGAGCTGCTGTAATAGCGCCACCAAAGGGGCCCGCAGAACAATTGGTCATATCGGCAAGGGTGCTGTTGAATAAATCATTGTAAGGACTGTAAAGTGGCATGCGCCATACAGGGTCACTAATTTTATTACCTGCGTCAGTAATACCTTGTGCTACAGCGTCGCTAGTGGAGAAAAACCCGGGTAATTCAGTACCTAAAGCAACACGCATTGCACCCGTTAAAGTAGCAAAATCAATAATTAGATCAGGCTTGTCATTATTGGCTTCAGCTAAGGCATCACACAACACTAGACGCCCTTCGGCGTCAGTATTATCAATTTCTACGGTTAACCCCTTGCGGGTAGTAATAACATCACCAGGGCGCATTGCATTATTTGACACGGCATTTTCGACAGCAGGAATTAATACTCGCAAGTTAACCGGCAGGTTATGCGACATAATTAAACGCGCTAAACCTAAAACATGCGCGGATCCACCCATGTCTTTTTTCATATTACGCATACCAGCAGAAGGTTTTAAGTCTAAGCCACCGCTATCAAAACAAACTCCTTTACCCACTAACGTTACTTTAGGGTGTTTGGTATCACCCCAACGCAAATCTATAAGGCGGGGCTGATTTATACTGGCTCTACCTACTGCATGAATAGTGGGGTAGTTTTGTTCAAGTAAATCATCACCGATAATTTGTGAAACCTTGCCGCCAAAATTATCCACTAAATTTTGTACGGTATTACCTAAATCTATCGGCATCATATCTGCCGCAGGTGTATTGACTAAATCACGTACTAACGCGGTCGCTTCGGCATATTTTATCGCGCTATCAACCAGTGATTGGTTTGATACCGCAAGACTAGGGAATGTTTTTGCTTTATGACCTGTTTTATAAGGTGAATATTGATAAGCACCAACTAACCAAGCAAAACAAATCGCTTGCTGTTGTTCAGCGGGTGCTTCTAGTAAGTATTGACCAGTGGGAAGTTGTTTAATTAAATCACCACAAGCAAAATAATGGCTAGCATCTTTAACCACAAAAATAACGTGGCTTAATGCACCTGTGTTGCTGGGAATTAAACTTAGCCCTTCACCACTAAAACCGCTTTGCGTTAACCAACGACTTACTGTGTTTTTCTGTTTAACTAACCAGTGGCTATATTCGGCTTTATTTAGCACTAATAACGGTGTGCCAGAGGTGCTTACTTGTAATAATGAATGCATATTTATTATTTGTCCGTGGTTTAAATATTGTTAGATTGTACCCTATTCAAGAGTGAGTACCTAGCCGCTATAAACCGAGTGTTTAGCGTAATAAAACAATACTTTTTAGCTTTGTTTTATTGGCGCTTTAGCTAAGACAGCGGTTAATAATTGCCAATACAGTGCAACGGAGGCAATATTAATTTTTTCATCGGGTGAATGGGGAAATTTAATGGTTGGCCCAATAGACACCATATCCCAATACGGGTAGGGTGATTTAAACAAGCCACATTCTAATCCTGCATGAATTACCATCACCGCGGGTGTTTTACCAAACAAGGCTTGGTAAGTATCACTAACAGTTTGCAGAATGGCTGAATCAGGGTTTGGCTTCCAGCCTGGATAAGCGCCACTAAATTCAATGTTTGCATCAGCCAGTTCAAATACTGATTGCACGGTCTGTTGTGTTTCTAATAGACCATCATTATGCAAACTACGAATTAAGACTAACGCGGTAAGATTTGCACCGCGCGTATGAATTACCCCAAGATTTAACGAGCTTTCAACAACACCTTCAATATCGTCACTCATGCGAATGACGCCATTAGGGCAGGCGTTTAACGCGCGTAAAATATTGTTTTGAGTTACACGGCACCAACATTGTTCAAAATTTTCTGGTGAAATCAATAACATATCAATATCAGTTTCAATCGCTTTTAAGTTAGCTTTGATGGTTGATAAATACAGTGCTAAAGCAGCTTGTAGCGACACTATTTGGCTTTTATCAATAATAAAACTGGCATTAGCTTCGCGCGGAATAGCATTGCGTAAACTGCCGCCATTAAATTCGGTTAAACGAATATCCAAATCATTACTGGCATCAAGTAAAAATCGGATTAATAACTTGTTAGCATTGGCTCGACCGGACTGAATATCAACACCTGAATGGCCGCCTTTTAAGCCTGAAATAGACAAGTTAAAGGCTTGACTGTTCGCAGGTACATTGTCGAAAGCTAAAGCAAACGTTGCGGAACCATCAATTCCGCCAGCACAGCCCATGTACACTTCACCTTCTTGTTCCGAGTCGGTATTAATTAAAATATCGCCAGTTAACCAGCCTGCTTCTAAAGCAAACGCACCGCCCATACCAGCTTCTTCGTCAATAGTGACAAGAACCTCTAAAGGGCCATGAGGGATATCATCACTCGCTAATACGGCCAATGCAGAAGCTAATCCAACACCATTGTCAGCACCTAAGGTAGTGCCATCAGCCGTAACCCAGTCACCTGAATCAATTATGTAAGGTTTGATGGCGTCGGTGATAAAGTTATGTTCAATATCATTATTTTTTTGTGGCACCATATCCATATGTGCTTGTAAAATAATCCCTTTTCTATCTTCCATACCTTGAGTGGCAGGTTTTTGAATAAAAAGATTACCAATGGCATCTTCTTTGATGATCAACCCAAGATCTTTCGCCCAAGATTGTATCCACAATGAAATTTTCTGCTCATGCTTAGATGGGTGGGGAATGCTGCAAATTTTTTCAAATAATTGCCATAAACTACTTGGCTTAAGGTGTGATAGTTTACCCATTAGGCTTCCCTTGAAAAGTATTGTACCCGTGAAACTCAGCTCTTGAGGCAACACAGGTGTAAGTTAGCAGTAATAAGCGGTAAAGACTTAGGCTTGATTTTATTATTTATCAGCCATTAAAAATTGCCATTGCTCATTGAAATCATCACTAGGCTTTTTCTCGAAACCAGAGCGCACATATTGACTTATTTTACCTTCAGCAAAAGACACTAAAATATTGGCTAGTGCTTGTTCACTAATCGTGAATGTTTTATCTTCGCGTAATTTTCGCTCACGTAACACTTGTTTAAATTGAGATTCTAGCTTTTCAAAAAATTGATGCACTCGAATTCGCAAACGTTCATTTTCACCCATCAAAGCATCGCCTGATAATATGCGACACATACCTGGGTTACGCTCAGAAAAAACCAATAAAACATGTAAAATATGATGACAACGTATTAAGGCTTCTTTGTGATCGGCTAATATTAAGTTAACACGAGAAAAAATAGACTCTTCAATAAAATCAATTAATCCTTCAAACATCCGTGCTTTTGAGGGAAAGTGTCGGTATAAAGCCGCTTCTGACACACCGACTTCAGCGGCTAATTTTGCAGTAGTAATACGCTGCCCAGGGCATGACTGTAACATAAGCGCTAAGCATTCTAATATTTGTTGCTTGCGATTAATTTTTTCTGAGCTTGTGGATTTAACTGGCATAGTAAAGAGTTCTCTGTTTTTATAATTTTTTGTTTGTTAGTAACGATGAACTATTTTGGGTTCACTGTTCTGGCCAACTTTTTTGCCAAAGAGTGCTGATGAATAAGTGAGACTAATTGCTTAGCAACTAATTGCTTGCTCGCTAAAGGTATTTCAGTTTTATCAATGGCACTATACAACGTTAACGCATTATTATCGCTATTGAAGCCTTGTCCTGATTTAGCAACATCGTTAGCCGCAATTAAGTCTAAATTTTTACGCATTAATTTGCCACGTGCATATTGCTCTATATTTTGTGTTTCTGCGGCAAAGCCAACCATAAACGGTTTATCGGCTAAGTTGGCAACATCAGCGACAATATCGTGATTTTTCACCAACTCAAGTTGCATGGTATCGTTCGTCTTTTTTATTTTTTGTGTTTCTATCGTTGCCACACGATAATCAGCAACAGCAGCGCAAGCAACAAAAGTAGTGCATTGTTTAGCGAAGGCTAAGGCGTGTTGATGCATTTCATCAGCACTGTTAACGGAGATAAATTGACAGCCCGCAGGAGGGGTTATTGTTACCGGACCTGAAATTAAAGTAACCTTAGCACCCGCACGTAAAGCGGCATGAGCTATGGCATAGCCCATTTTCCCTGAACTATGATTAGAGATATAACGCACGGGATCAATGGCTTCTCGTGTTGGCCCTGCTGTGACAACCCAGTGTTGGTCTTGCAAATATTTTTCAGCAAAAAAATCACTACTTAATTCGACTAAATCGTCAACCTCTAACATGCGTCCTAACCCAATATCACCGCAAGCTTGTTCGCCACTACCAGGCCCCCATAAGTGATAACCCCGTTCATGCAACGTAGCAATATTTGCTTGTGTTGCGTGTGCATGCCACATTTGCTGATTCATCGCTGGTGCTAGCGCAATAGGTGCGCTTGTCGCTAGGCATAGCGTGGTTAATAAATCATTAGCCATACCAGCACAAATACGGGCCATAATATCGGCTGTTGCGGGGGCTATAATCACTAAGTCAGCCCATTTAGCTAATTCAATATGCCCCATAGCCAGTTCAGCCTGAGTATCAAGTAAATCATCAGCAACCGCATTGCCAGATACCGCTTGCAATGTTAACGGGGTAATAAATGCTTTCGCACCGTTGGTCATCACGACACGAACATCTGCACCTTGCGCTTTTAGTCGGCGTACGAACTCAGGGGTTTTATAAGCGGCAATACCACCACTAATACCAAGAATAATTTTTTTATCCTGAAGAATTTGCATAATCTGCTAATCTTATACTTATCAATAATGATAATACGATAGCATTTATTCGTTTGATATGAAAAAAGAGTTGAGAAATAATCATTAACAAAAACAGCAAGGAAGCCGTCTATGTGCAAACGCGAACAAGAAAGCAGACTAAAAGCTAAATTAGGAAATAAAAAACACACCTTAAAAAGCTGGCCTAGTGCAGAACGACCAAGAGAAAAATTACTTCACTTAGGCTCAGCTAGTTTAAGTGACGCTGAGCTTTTGGCTATATTTTTAAGAACCGGCGTAAAGGGCTGCAATGTTGTTGAATTATCCAGAAAGTTATTAATAAACTTTGGTAGTTTAGCCAATATTTTTAGCGCTAATCAAGATGAATTTTGCCAGCATCATGGGCTAGGTACGGCTAAATATGTACAACTGCAAGCATGCTTAGAAATGTCACGTCGTTATTTGGCTGAACAGCTTGTTCAGCAGGGCAGTGCGCTAACATCATCAAAAGCAACACGTGATTATTTAATCAGTGAACTTCGCCATGAAAGTCGTGAGGTGTTTGCGGTATTATTTTTAGATAACCAACACCAAGTATTAAAATTTGAACGTTTATTTTACGGCACGCTTGATGCTGCGGCTGTGTACCCTAGAATTGTTGTTGAGTACGCTTTAAAGCATCATGCCGCTGCGGTTATACTTGCGCACAACCATCCTTCAGGCGTTGCTGAAGCAAGCATTGCCGATAAGCACATAACGAAAAAGCTTGAACAAGCGTTACAATTAATTGATGTACGAGTGTTAGACCATATGATTGTTGCAGGCCATCAATGTTATTCGTTTGCTGAAAATGGTGAGTTAACGTGATAACCCCTTTGATATGACAACTAACGAATATAACAGCCAATATGGCTCAACCATGGCAGCAGATTTACTCACTTCGTTCTTTGAACGCTCTTAATTTACGGCGTTGTTTTTTATCTGGTTTCGTTGTTGACGCAGGGCTTAATAAAACACCCTGCTTGCGCGCTAAATTGTTTTTTTCTCGGACTTCAATGCTAGCGGCCGTTTCTTGATATAAAGTCCGTGCAAAGGTTGCATCTCGACGCTTATCGGCTAGTGCAATGACCAGAATGTTTTTTTCATCAAAACCTTGTCGTATTTTGATGGTATCACCAACAACAACCGCTTTGCCTGATTTTGTGCGCTGGCCATTATAAAATACTTTGCCACCATCAATCATTTGTTTGGCAATCGCGCGCGTTTTATAAAACCGCGCTGCCCATAACCATTTGTCTAATCTAACGCTGCTTTTTATAAGTGACTGTGCTTCATTTTTGTTTGTCATATTTTTATCATAAAAAAATGTTATGTCTAATATTTTAGGGAAGAGTTTATGTTTTTTATAGTTGAATTAACGAGTTTTTTGTAAATAAATATTTAAAATGATCTACTTCGCTTGTTGTGAGGCAAGGGGTCAAGTATTATCGAGAGCCTCCTTACATAAAAAATTATTTTTATTTTCGTACTATTGAAAACCTGAATTTAAAAGATAAATACAATAAATAAAAATATAAAACCGTTATGACAATAACCGAGAATCTACACTCCATTTTAAGCTTTTGGTTTAAACTTTCACAGCAAAAAATTACCCAAACCATTTGCGTGTTGTTATTTCTTTATATTACTTCTTTATTGGCAGAAATTACTTGGCTTCTGATACCACAACAGCGAGTAGAAAATCACTCTATCGTGGTAAGTGATGTCACTCAAAAAAACCAATCAAAAATAGCTGATATATCCGCCTTAGAATCACTAAACTTATTCGGTCAATATAATGCGGCGGTTGAAGAAGTCGCAGAGCAAATACAAAATGCACCAGAAACAAGACTTAAATTAACGCTTGCTGCTGCCGTTGCTAGCGATGAAATAAGCACAGCTGCCGCCATTATTGAATATCAGGGTAAACAAGAAACGTATGGTATTGGAGATAAAATTGTTGGCACAAGGGCTAATCTTGAGCAGGTATTAATAGACCGCGTTATTATTAAGCAATCAGGTCGCTTAGAAACATTAATGCTTGATGGTGCTAATTACACTCATCAAGCACAAACGGTGGTTAATAAAAAATTAGAAATACAACAAAATAAAGCAAATAAAATAGGCGATAAAAACTCGTCAGTGCACACTAATGTAGTGGATCAGCGTTTAAATAAAGAATTGACTCGTGATGCAGCAAACTTAAGAGCTGATTTGAATAGTAACCCCAGTAAAATAACGGACTACATGCGTATTTACCCAAAACGGAAACAAGGTAAGATTGTTGGTTATACTTTGTCTCCTGGTAAAAAGCCCGAATTTTTCAAGTTATCGGGCTTAAAGTCGGGCGATGTAGCGGTGCAAATGAATGGGTATGATTTACGTAACCCACTTGAAGCAGTACAAGCGTTGTCAGCATTAAAAACAGAGCGTGATATGTCATTATTAGTTGAACGTAAAAGTGATTTGGTAAACATATTATTTAGTATTGAATAAAACTTTTTTTGAATAAAATATTTGAAAAGCATTAAGGAATTTTTCATGGGTATAACCTTAAACAACTCGGTGATGAAGCAGTTTTCTCACTCGTTTAAGCAGTTAAAACAATTAAGCAAAGTAATCAGTACTACAATAATTTTTTGTGGCGTTTTTATGATTGGGCAGGTAAGTGCTGCCCAATACTCACCAAATTTTAAAGGCACAGAAATTACCGAGTTCATCAATATCATCGGTAAAAATTTAAAGAAAACGATGATCGTTGACCCTAACGTACGTGGAAAAGTGAATGTACGTAGTTACGATTTATTAACAGAAGAGCAGTATTATCAATTCTTTTTAAATGTTTTAGAAGTCTACGGTTTTTCTGCGGTAGCAATGAATAATAATATAGTTAAAATTATTCGAAATAAAGACGCCAAAACCTCTTCTATTCCTGTGGTAGGTAGTCATAGCCGCATTGTTGGTGATGAAATGGTTACCCGAATTGTTGAAGTAAAAAATGTAACAGTAAGCGAATTAGTACCTCTTTTACGCCAATTGTCAGACCAGTCTGGTGGTGGTAATGTGACTAATTACGATCCCGCTAACGTAATCATGTTAACGGGCACGGCCGCAACAGTGGCTCGTATGGTGAAAATAATTGAACGTGTTGATAGAGCGGGTGATCAAGATGTTGAAATTGTTAAATTACACTATGCTTCTGCCAGTGAGATGGTGCGTATTGTTGAAGCAATGAGTAAACCCTCTGGCGGTAAAGCGGGGCAACCCACCTTTTTAATTCCTAAAATTATTGCTGATGAGCGCAGTAATAGCATCATTGTCAGCGGTGAAGTTCAAACCCGTGAACGTGTTATTCGTTTAGTTAAACGCTTAGATAGTGAACTAGAAACTAGCGGTAATACCCGTGTTTATTATCTTAAATATTCAAAAGCAGAAGATTTAGTAAAAGTACTTGAGGGAGTGAGTAAAACAATTGCCTCTGAAAGGAATACAGGTAAAGTAAAAGCGAAAAACAAATCAAAGACAGCAACCAGTATTGATGCTCATGAGTCTACCAATACTATTGTTATTACAGGGCAGCCAGATATGCTGCGTTCTTTAGCGTCAGTAATCCGACAGTTAGATGTGCCAAGAGCGCAAGTACACATTGAAGCGATTATTGTTGAGGTCTTTGAATCTAATGGCGCACAACTTGGCGTGCAGTGGTATAGCGATGCAGGTGCTTTTAGCCAATTTACTAATGGACCAGCACCCATCGCTAGCTTAGCCGCAGCTGGTAAATTAGCCGAGGGTGAAAAAGGAACGACAATAACCACTATTGATTCAAATGGTAACCCGGTAATAACGACAAACCCTGATACGGATGGCGATTATACTTTATTAGCTCAGTTACTCGGTTCGGTTAGTGGGGGAATGTTTGGTGTTATGCATAATAACTGGGGTGCTATTGTACAAGCAGTAAATAGTGATACCAACTCAAATATCCTAGCAACACCCAGTATCACTACCCTTGATAATGAAGAGGCTTATTTTTTAGTTGGTCAAGAAGTGCCAATTATCACAGGATCTCAAACAGGTAGTAATAATACGAACCCTTTCCAAACGGTAGAGCGACAAGAAATAGGTATTAAATTATTAGTAACACCGCAAGTTAATGAAGGTAATGGTGTGCAACTTACTATTGAACAAGAAGTGTCATCGGTTAGTGGTGCTACGGGGGTTGATATTTCAATTAACAAACGTGAAATTAAAACCACCGTTATGGTAGAAAGTGGAGCAACGATTGTTTTAGGTGGTTTGATTGATGAAGATGTGCAAGAAAGCGTACAAAAAGTGCCGTTGTTAGGTGATATTCCTATTATCGGTCATTTATTTAAATCAACGACTAACAGCACCCGTAAACGTAATTTAATGGTGTTTTTAAGACCGACTATTATTACCGATGCCAACATGATGAATACGATGGCAAAAGAAAAATATAACTTTGTCCGTGCCGATCAAATACGTAAGCAAGAAGAAGGCTTATCGTTAATGAGTAATGAAAAGCTGCCTATCCTACCCGTGTGGAACGATGCCTTATCATTACCACCATCTTTTGATGAATACCAAAAATCATTAAATCAAGAGAATCAAGAGAAACAAAAAAAAGACATAACACAAGTAACCGTCGGTGAGCACAACAACTAATGGCAACTACAGACAAACAGCAATTAGACGTTTTGTTAGATAATGAGCAAAATAGTGAGTCAGCGTTAGAAAAAGAACAACAAGAAACTAACTCAGTTGCTTGGCGTTTACCTTTTTCCTTTGCTAAACGCTATAGCGTATTGCTTAGCAAGCAAGAAAATGGCTATGTATTACACTGTTTGTCTGATCTTAGTTTAGAGACTCTTTTAGAAGTACGTCGTATCATCAAAGCACCTTTTAGTTTTGATATTCAAAATCCAGCCTCGTTTGAATTTTTACTCACAGAAGCTTATCAACGTGACTCGTCTGAAGCACAGCAAATGATGGAAGATATTGGCAATGAAGTCGACTTATATTCACTCGCTGATGAAATGATAGAAAGCGAAGATTTACTCGAAAATGAAGATGACGCGCCTATTATAAAATTAATTAATGCCATGCTCAGTGAGGCCATTAAAGAAGGTGCCAGTGATATTCACATTGAAACTTTTGAAAATACGTTACAAATTCGTTTTCGGGTTGATGGTGTTTTACGTGAAATATTAAAGCCAAACCGCAAACTAGCCTCGTTACTCGTTTCTCGCATTAAAGTGATGGCAAAATTAGATATTGCTGAAAAACGTATTCCACAAGATGGCCGTATTTCTTTACGTATTGGTGGTAGAGCGGTAGATGTTCGTGTTTCTACTATGCCTACAGGACATGGCGAACGTGTGGTTTTACGGTTACTTGATAAAAATGCTGCCCGCTTAAACCTTAAAGACTTAGGGATGACGGATATAAACCGCCATGCGTTTAGTCAGCTTATTGAAAAGCCCCACGGTATTATTTTAGTTACTGGCCCAACAGGCTCAGGTAAAAGTACCACGCTATATGCGGGTTTAATGCAAATTGATGAGAAAGAACGTAATATTTTAACCGTTGAAGACCCTATTGAATATGCCATTGAAGGCATAGGTCAAACCCAAGTAAACACCAAAGTTGACATGACTTTTGCTCGAGGTTTACGGGCTATATTACGTCAAGATCCTGATGTGGTTATGGTGGGTGAAATTCGTGATTTAGAAACCGCCCAAATTGGCGTGCAAGCCAGCTTAACAGGGCACTTAGTGTTATCAACATTGCATACCAATAGCGCAGCAGGCGCTATTACGCGCATGGAAGATATGGGCGTTGAACCGTTTTTATTGTCTTCAAGTTTATTGGGTGTGCTTGCGCAACGTTTAGTGCGCACGCTTTGCCCTCATTGCCGAGAAAGCCATTTACCTGATGAAGAAGAATGTGCCTTATTGGCTTTACCCAAAAACAATCAACACGTTATTTATCGTGCCGTTGGCTGTGCAGACTGTGGCTTTAAAGGTTATAAAGGTCGTACTGGTATTCATGAACTATTGGTTGTTGATGAAAAAGTACGTGAAATTATTCATCATGGTCATGGCGAGCAAGCCATTGAAAAATATGTGCGTCAACATACCGCCTCTATTCGTCGTGACGGTTTTGATAAAGTGATGTTAGGACAAACGACACTTGAAGAAGTGCTAAGAGTTACTAGAGAAGATTAATGGCAGCATTTGATTATCAAGCGGTTGACAGCCGAGGTAAAACCAAAAAAGGCGTTGTTGAAGGAGACACACCAAGACACGCTAGAGCATCCTTGCGTGAGCAAGGGCTTATGCCTATTGAAGTGACGGCAACCTTGTCTCATAAAACGTCAAATAAAAAAAATATTTCAGCAAAAACACGTAAACCAAACACAGGTAAGGTTAATACAGCAGAACTCTCCTTAATCACTCGACAATTAGCTACGCTAGTTGAGTCAGGTTTACCTTTGGAAGAGTCTTTAATGGCTATTGCTGAGCAAAGTGAAAAAAACACCCTTAAAAGTATGATTATGGGTGTAAGAACTAAAATTACTGAAGGGTATGGCTTAGCCGAAAGTATGGCTGAATTTCCTAAAGTATTTAACCGACTTTACCGTGCCATGGTTGCCGCAGGGGAAAAATCGGGTCACCTTGATAAAGTATTAAACCGACTTGCTGATTACACCGAACAAAGAGAACAAATGCGTTCACAACTGATTCAAGCACTGGTTTATCCCGTGATTATGACGGTTGTTGCGGTTGGCGTAATCTCTATATTATTAACTAAAGTTGTACCGCAAATTGTTGGGCAATTTGAACACATGGGCGAAAATTTACCTGGTTCAACCAAATTCTTAATTGCCAGTAGTGACTTTTTACAAGCGAATGGTTTTTTTATTGTATTGTTCATTGCACTTATCATGCTAGCGTTTTCACAATTATTGAAAAAACCAGCCTTTGAAATGGCCTACCATCAACGGGTAATCAACTTACCTGGTGTTGGCAAAGTTGCTAAGGGATTAAACACAGCACGATTTGCCCGTACGTTAAGTATTTTGTCTGCCAGTGCAGTGCCTTTATTAGAAAGTATGAAGATTTCAGGGGAAGTACTCGACAACCTTTACATTAAGCAGCAAGTCAAACTAGCGGCAGATAAAGTACGTGAAGGGGCAAGTTTGCGTTTATCGTTAGAGCAAACTAACTTGTTTCCGCCCATGATGTTACACATGATTGCCAGTGGCGAAAAAAGTGGTCAATTAGAACAAATGCTTGGCCGTGCTGCTGATAACCAAGACAAAGAATTTGAAGCCTTAGTCAATATATCACTCAAAGCATTCGAGCCAGCATTAATGGTCGTCATGGCCGGTGTCGTATTATTTATTGTCATGGCAATTTTAGAGCCTATTTTAAAGCTAAACACCTTTGTTGGAGGGTAAACTTTATCAGAGGTAAGAATAACGAATAAAGCGTTAAATGTTAAATGTGAATGCCCATCAAATTAAATGTAGATAAGTCGTTAAGGAAAATTAAAATGGAAATGAAAATTGACAACGTAAAAGTGAACGTAAATAAAAGCCAAGGCTTTACCTTACTAGAAGTGATGGTAGTTATCGTCATTATTGGCATGATGTTAAGTGTTGTCGTACCTAATTTAATGGGTAGCCAAGATACAGCGAAGCTACAAAAAGCAGTACAAGATATTACCGCTTTGGAAAATTCATTAAGCATGTACAAGTTAGATAATTATGATTACCCAAGCACCGAACAAGGGTTAGAAGCGTTAGTCGATGAAACTGATATTGACCCTGCACCGCGCCGCTTTCCTGAAGGTGGTTATGTTAAGCGTCTACCTAAAGATCCTTGGGGTGGTGAGTATCTGTTATTGAATCCAGGTGAACAAGGTCGTATGGATGTTTTTACCGCAGGGCCAGATGGTGAAGCAGGCACAGAGGACGATATTGGTAATTGGAATTTGGGTGACTATCAATAATTTCGCCTAAAAAACTCATACACTGCGTTGCGAAATATTCGTTTAGCGTCTTGCCTATGAGTCTTTTAGTCTGAAATTAAACGCGACTCTATTTTTTGTAGGAGAGGATTTATCCTCGAGCTCTTTGAGCCTTATTTGTAATTATACTCATGATACAAGAATATTGAAGTAACATGGGTTTAACACCGCTTCTACAGTTAACTTAACTCTGTAACTGCTTATTAGAGCAGATCCAAAATACATGAAACATAATCGCACCTTACACTTAAAAAAGCATTCAAAAAGACACTCAAAAATAACCAATGCTAAAGGCTTCACCCTGCTTGAAGTTTTGGTGGTTATTGCATTGATAGGTTTGATTATTTCAAGTGTGCAGTTTAATTTTTCGGGTAAAAGACCCGAAGATACTTTAAAACAAGCCAGCTATCATTTTTCAGAGCTATTCACGAGTGCGGCTAATTACGGTTTGCTTAATAATATTGAGCTTGGCTTATTTATTGAAGATAACAGCTATCGTTTTTTAGGTTACGACGGAATGAAATGGAGTGATATTCCACAACAAGAATGGCTAGGACAACAAACTTTACCTGAAGGCATAGAGTTAACGTTAACATTAGACGACTTACCTATTGAAGAGCCATTATTATTCGATTCATCGGTTTTTAAAGCTCAAGATGAAGAATATCTTTCATTTAACGCCATTGAAGAAGCGAAAAAAGCAGAAAAAGAAAAAGTGATTTTTCCACAAGTGTATATTTTATCAGGCGGCGATATTACCCCTTTTAGTCTAACGTTTCACTTTAACGAAGAAACCTCTTTGCATGAAAATAATTTAGAAAACCTTGCCTACCGAGTAATGGGTATTTATAGCGTACCTTTAACTATTGAAGGGCCAGTGTTAGATGACTGACTTTAAAAAACAAAAAAATACTGGCTTCACTTTAATTGAAGTCATGTTAGCAATGGCGGTGTTTTCTATTGCAGGGTTAGCCTTGTTAAGTGCCGCTAGCAACAATGCTCGCCATATTGGTCATTTAGAAAATAAAATGTTTGCCAGTTGGGTGGCTTCAAATCAGTTAGTGGCTACTCGTTTAGTGAATACATGGCCACCCAAAAATAACCTTAAAGGTAACGTTGAACTAGCAGGACGCACGTGGTTTTGGCAACAACGAGTATTAAAAACCAATGATAAAGACCTGCGTGCTATTGAGATGGAAGTTCGCTTAAAAGAAGATGATAAATTAGCGATTACCAGCTTGACGACATATGTTTCTAAGGTGGAAAAATAGTGACTTATTATTGCTATAAAAACATTCCACCCGTTAATAGCAAAGGCTTTACTTTATTAGAGGTATTGATAGCCATTGCTATTTTTTCAATTATTAGCCTGTCTAGTTTTACTATTTTTGATTCTGTTCTTAAAGGTGATGCCACCGCAAAAGAGCGCAGTGCACGACAAAATGAAATGCAAAGCGCATTTTTGATTATTGAGCGCGATATTACTCAAATTGCGCGCCGTAGCATGCGAATAAATGGTGATGCACCTAAAAACGTATTTTTACAAACATCAGACGATAGTTTTTTGTCAGATGAGCAAGCATTATCGTTTGTTAGAGGTGGTTGGACAAACCCAGGGTTATTATTGCCACGTAGTGATATGCAAGCCGTGGCGTATCGTATAGAAGATGAAACCCTACAACGATTACATTTTAATTTTGTTGATGCTGCGGGTGGTGAGGAACTAAAAGTTCGCCCACTCATTGACAGTGTTATCCGTTTAGCGTTTGAGTATTATGATGGTAAAGAGTGGCAAGAAAAATGGTCAGGCGACAAATTACCCTTAGCTATTGCGATTGAGATAGAAACTAAAGACTACGGAGAAATACGAAGGCAGTTTTTAGTTGCAGGTGATGGCCTAGCTAAAAGCACACAATCAGCAGGCAAAAAAAGATGATTTATTGGTTAGTCAATCGCAATAATGACCTGTTAGCACAGCCTAACAGGCAACATAAGCAACAAGGTGTAGCGTTAATCACCGTGATGTTAATTGTTGCTTTATGTGCGGTAATTGCTAGCCAAATGACCGCACGCTTGCAAATACAAATGCAGCGTAGCAGCAATATAGCTTCTAACCAGCAAGCCTATTGGTATGCTATGGGGGCTGAAGCCTTTACTAAAAGAGTGTTGATTACCGCATTTAAAAAAGATAAAGAAGTAACCCATTTAGGGCAAATATGGGCGAAAGGCAAAACCACTTTTCTTGTTGACTTTGGTGAAATTAATGGCGAAATTACTGATTTACAAAGTTGCTTGAACCTTAACGCGTTACGAGCACCCTTGGGTAATTCTACGGGGAACGCAATGAGTGGCTCAGGTAAAAACACTAACAAAACAAATAATAAAACAAACAATAAAAAAATCAGTCAACAAAAAGTACCTGCGCGGTTAGCCTTTGAAGCGTTATTAATTAATTTACACTTAGACGGCGTTAGCCCGTTTGAAGCCGAATCCATGGCCGATGCATTAACAGACTGGCTTGATGAAGACGGCAGAATGAGTGGTTCAGGTGGTGCTGAAGATGATGATTATGCCGCTAAGGCGTTTCCTTATTTAGCCGCTAATAACTTTTTAGCCAGTGTTAATGAATTACGTTTAATCGAGCACTTTACCCCAGCTATTATCAATGAAATAAAACCTTATGTGTGCGTGATACCCATGAGTGATATGCATAAAATAAATATAAATACCCTTGATGCTGAACAACCTGAACTATTACAAGCGTTACTTGACTCAAGCCTAGAAGCAGCAGAGCAAATATTAAGCGCTCGTGGTGTTGAAGGTTTCGATACTACAGATGAGTTTTATGGCTTATCAGAATTTAGTCGAATCAAAAAGAGTGATGATAAAAAAGATCAGTTTGTCGTTGATAGTGAATACTTTACACTAAAAACTACGGCAAGCTTCAATGATAGCTACTTTGGTATGAAATCAGTAATGAAGATAACAAATAACAAATATATTGATGTGATCAGTCGCACCATAGGACGTAATTAATGGCCGAAATTTTAACTATTCGCCTTGGCAGTCAAGTAAAAGATGAAATATCTTGGTTGATTTATAACCGTGTTGAAAAAGAAGTAATTGCCAGTGGTGAATTAAACAATGCGACACAATTAACAGCACTTACCGAGAAAGCGCAGCATCGATCAGTACAAGTGCTTGTGCCAAGTTGTGATGTACTATTAAAACGCCTAAAAGTACCAACTAAATCACAACGCGCAACACGCGCAGCGGTACCTTACATGCTTGAAGACGAGCTGGCGCAAGATGTCGATGATTTATTTTTTGCTTATGCTGACTTGCCCACCGATGATGATGATAATAATTGCTTTGTTGCGGTGGTTGAAAAGGCACAAATGCAAACGTGGA
>Ga0209081_1000018_pt1 | contig 94515 bp, 75 predicted proteins | sample GOMGulsemesocosm_4_FD_184636 | JGI IMG/M metagenome (GOLD analysis project Ga0209081, IMG submission 184636) | Methane-oxidizing microbial communities from mesocosms in the Gulf of Mexico - GOM15B Gulf of Mexico (SPAdes) (version 2) | ecosystem: Environmental > Aquatic > Marine > Cold seeps... | reverse complement strand
CAGCTTCGGTTTCAACGGTTTCTAATGAAACCATTTCCATGTTACATTTCGGCGCAAAATCATTATTCAGATCAAGCACGTATGCAACACCACCAGACATACCAGCAGCAAAGTTACGACCTGTTGCTCCTAAAATAACGGCTTTACCACCAGTCATGTATTCACAACCGTGATCACCAACCCCTTCAACAACAGCCGTTGCACCAGAGTTACGTACACAGAAACGCTCACCTGCAACACCACGTATAAAGGCAGTACCTGAGGTAGCGCCAAAGAAGGCAACATTACCAATTAGAATATTTTCACGAGGTGAGAACTTAGCTTCTTTACTTGGGTATACCACCAAGTTTGCACCTGATAAGCCTTTACCAAAGTAATCGTTAGCATCACCCTCTAGTTCAAAATGTAAGCCTTTAGCTGAGAAACAACCAAAACTTTGACCAGCAGAGCCGTTAAATTTAACCTTGATAGTATTTTCTGGTAATCCTTTATCTTGATACTTCTTAGAGATTTCATTAGAGATCATTGCACCAATGGTTCTATCCGTATTGATAACATCATAGGCAAGTTCAACACTTTGTTGATCCTCAAGCGCTCCTTTAGCATCTTCAATCATCTTGCGATCAATAATGTCGTCTATTAGGTGTTTTTGGCTAATTGATTGATACAATGTTTCACTGTCTGCACATTCTTCTTTGTGCAATAGTGGCGTTAAATCAACACCATTGTACTTCCAATGATCGACATCTTCACGTTGCTTAAGACACTGTGTTTGGCCAACCATTTCTTCAATGCTGCTAAACCCTAACTCAGCCATGATTTCTCGTAAACCTTCAGCCATCATGGTAAAAAAGTTAACTAAAATATCAGCACGGCCAGTAAAACGGTCACGTAAACCTTTATCTTGTGTGGCAATACCAACAGGGCAAGTATTTAAATGACATTTACGCATCATAATACAACCTTCAACAACAAGCGCTGTGGTTGCCATGCCATATTCTTCTGCACCAAGTAAGGTAGCAATGGCTAAATCGCGTGGTGTTTTAAGTTGACCATCTGTTTGTACTGTAATACGGCTACGCAGTTTATTACGAACCAATGTTTGATGGGTCTCAGCCAAACCAAGCTCCCACGGCAGACCAGTGTGTTTAATCGAGCTAAGTGGGGAGGCACCTGTGCCGCCATCATGACCAGCAATTAGTACTACATCGGCGTAAGCTTTCGATACACCTGAAGCGATAGTACCAACACCTGCTTCTGACACTAATTTAACGTTAACGCGTGCATCGCGGTTGGCGTTTTTAAGATCAAAAATAAGTTGTGATAAATCTTCAATAGAGTAAATATCGTGATGTGGCGGTGGAGAAATCAACCCAACTCCTGGTGTTGAACCACGCGTTTTACCAATCCAAGCATCTACTTTATCGCCTGGTAACTGACCACCTTCGCCCGGTTTTGCTCCTTGTGCCATTTTAATTTGTAGTTCATCGGCATTGGCCAAGTAATGACTGGTAACACCAAAACGACCTGAAGCGACTTGCTTGATGCGCGAGTTCATTGAATCGCCATTTGCTAGTGGTGTGAAACGAATTGGATCTTCACCACCTTCACCGCTGTTACTCTTACCACCAATGCGGTTCATAGCAATGGCTAATGTAGTATGTGCTTCCCACGAAATTGAACCGAATGACATTGCACCCGAAGCAAAACGTTTGAAAATATTTTCAATCGGCTCAACTTCATTCAATGGAATTGATGGGCGATCGCTACTTAGTTCAAGTAAACCACGTAAAGTAAACGCGTCTTTGCTTTGATCATCAACAGTTTTTGCGTACTGTTTAAACTGGATAGTGTCGTTACTTGCTGTTGAATGTTGTAGTAATCGAATAACTGTTGGACTAAATAGATGACGTTCGCCATCATTACGCCACGAATATTCTCCACCTGTTGGCAATAAGTTTTCAATGGCAATACGGCTGGCTTCAGGGAAACCTTCACGATGACGTAAAAGTGCTTCTTGAGCTATTTGATCTAGGCTTAGGCCTTGGATTCGACTAACCGTACCGGTAAAGTACTCGTCAATAACATCAGAATTAATACCTAGGGCTTCAAAAATTTGTGCGCCTAAGTATGACTGTAATGTAGAAATACCCATCTTAGAGAAGGTTTTCAGTAAACCACTACCTACGGCTGCTGTGTATTTTTGAGTAATTTGTTCATTAGACAATTCGCTATTGAGTACGCCTTCATCACGTAAACCATACATACTTTCTAGTGCTAAGTATGGGTTTACCGCAGCTGCGCCATAACCAATAACCGTCGCAAAATGATGTGTTTCGCGTATATCAGCTGATTCAAGAATAATATCAGCGTAAGAACGCAATTTTTCACGAATTAAATAATGATGAACAGCTGCAGTGGCTAATACCGATGGAATAGCAACGTGGTCACTGTCTACTTCACGATCGCTGAGTATCAAAATAGAATAGCCATCTTCTACGGCATTTTTTGCGTATAAACAAACACGATCAAGGGCTTTCTTAAGCGCACCATCTTCACCATTCGCTTTAAAGGTAATCCCAATAGTCTTTGATTGCAGATGATCATTATCAATGTGTTGCAGCTTACGAAGTTGCTCATTTGTTAATACGGGCTGGTCAATTTCAACCTTATGACAATGCGCCGCTGTTTCATCAAGTAAATTCAGAGATTTACCAATATAACCACGTAAAGACATCACCAACTCTTCGCGAATTGGATCTATGGGTGGGTTAGTCACCTGAGCAAACAACTGCTTAAAGTAATGTGAAAGCTGTTGTGGACGATGAGATAATACCGCTAAAGGTGTATCTGTACCCATAGCACCTAATGGCTCCTTTGACGTGCCAACCATGCCCGCAAGTACTAAGTTAAGATCTTCGCTAGTATAACCAAAAGCTTTTTGTATTTTACGCAGCTCTTTCAATGGTGGCTGCGCAATAGACGCTGTTGGAACAGGTAGTTGCTCTAACTCAATTTTGTTTTCTGAAATCCACTTACTATATGGCTGAGAAGAACTTACCTGCTGTTTCACTTCGTCATCGCTGATGATACGACCTTGCTTTAAATCAGCAATGAATATCTTACCGGGTTGCAAGCGACCTTTTTCAACGACAGTAGATTGATCAACACACAAAGTGCCTGTTTCAGATCCCATCACTAAAGTGCCATCTTCGGTTAACAAGTAACGCGAAGGACGTAAACCATTACGATCAAGTGTTGCGCCGATAACATTACCATCAGTAAACGATAATGAAGCTGGGCCATCCCAGGGTTCCATAATACAAGCATAATACTCATAAAATGCACGTTTGGTCGCATCCATATCATCCTGAGTTTGCCATGCTTCTGGCACCATCATCATCATAACTTGGGCTAACGAACGTCCACTTAGTACCAGTAGCTCAATAGCCATATCTAGGTTGGCAGAATCTGAATTATCGTTATTACAAACGGGATTTAACATTTTCAATTCAGCGTCACTAAAATTAACTGAACTGAATAATGCTTCACGGGCATTCATCCAATTAATGTTACCGCGTACGGTATTTATTTCACCGTTGTGGGCGATATAACGAAATGGTTGTGCACGACGCCAAGCGGGAAATGTATTCGTTGAAAAACGAGAATGGAACATTGCCATGCCTGAGATAGTACGTTCGTCTTGCAGATCAAGATAATATTGGCGTACTTGTTCAGTGGTAAATTGCCCTTTATAAACAATTTTAGTTGATGACATTGAAGTAACATAAAATTCGTCACGTTCTTTGGCAATGCTGGCATTAATTTTATGTGAGGTGTATTTACGCAAAACAAACAACTTACGCTCAAACTCTTGTGCTGTTAATTCAGCTGGTTTGGCGATGAACACCTGCTCAATGTTCGGTTCGCTGTCAAATGAAGCAGCACCTAACATAGAGTTATCACCAGGAACATCACGATAACCTATCAAGGTTAAGCCCAGTTCACTGGTGTTTTGATTTAAAATATCTCGGCACGCTTCGCGTTGTTCTTGGTCACGCGGAAAAAAAATCATGCCAACGCCGTAATTTCCAGCATCTGGTAAGTTAAACCCCAGATTTGCGGTTTCTTGACTTAAAAATTCGTGGGGAATTTGGATAAGAATACCTGCACCGTCACCACTTTTGACGTCAAAACCAGTACCACCACGGTGTTCCATACAGCTCAACATGGTGAGTGCATTTTCAATAATGTCGTGAGATTTTTTACCCTTAAGGTTGGCGACAAAACCAATGCCACAACTATCATGTTCAAACTCGGCGCGATAAAGGCCTTGGGATTTTTTACTCATATCATTCATTGCTTATTCCTATTTCATCAAACTATTTCTATTAGCTCTTTCTTCTAATTAAGCTGCTTGCTAATTAAGCCAACTATTTATAATGCTCAAAATGTACGCTGCTGATCCTTCATAATATTATTTAGAAAATCTTGAACATCGAACGCCAGACTTCTACCGAGTCTTTATGAGACGATACACCATTAATGAAAATCATTATTTAAAGCGGTCGGCAAAATTACCCGTAAAATGGTTCTGAGTCAATCATTTTATGAATATGTATGCAGATTATTTGAATATATACATCAATAAATCATTATTAAAAAATACTAGTGTTTACTCTAAAAAGACCTGTGTCTCAATTGTTGTCGTTAGTTGAGATATTTTGGCATTTTCATGGAAAATATTCTCTATTCACATAAAGTATTATTTTTCCAGTATAAAACAGAGAATTTATGAAAGCTTTTTATTGCGTATGCTGTTTATTAAGTACATAACCGGAACTTTGTTTAAGAGATAGTTATATCATTGAAAGATAATAATTAAATAGCCTTTAAGTTCACTAGCTTGATGGTATTGCTAAATTCAAGAAAAGCTAGTGCGAAAATAGCTAAGCTGTTGCTAGTGAATTTAATGCTGAAGTCAGTATAAATAGCGGCTAGAGAAACATAAATTAAGCAGAGTTTAGGTTACATAATAGGTCGTATTCGTTGAGGGTTAAATACAGTAGACAATTGTCCATAAAAAAAGCCTCTTCATTGCTGTAGAGGCTTTTTTTGAAAATAAGTGGTCAGTACTTGCAAACTTACCTTAACGTTTATCTGCTTTTTAAGGTTGATAACCGCCAACTACGCCTTTGGTAGTTATACTCACGGCATCATGAGCATGTAATGACTCAAGGTGGTTTATTTTCAACCAGAAGTCATCATACTCTTGTGCTTGATTCATGCTGTATTGTAAACGACGTGCAGCATCTTCACAAAACATAAGGTTTTGTCCATTTAGACGAGCAAACTCTTGTTCGTCTTCACGCTTAACGGCAGCTTGTACTGGTGTTTTTAAAGAGCTTTCAATTAAATCAACTATATCAGTAATGGGGAAGTCGCTAACACTGCTGTTAAGTTTTACTTTTACTTCGGCAACAGAGCGTTGTGAATGTGGCGTAGCAACAATGCCTTCTGTTGTGCCAAGCCATTCATGAATTGAATCTAAATCAGGGCTAGTATCATTAAATTTTTGCTGAAATGCTTTTTGAATCAATTGTCGAGCTAACGCTGCAGAGCAAGGACAAGTTGATGAATAACGCACATCAATAGCCATTTCTATCGCTAATTTACCTTGATTAAAATGACCTGTTAACGTGATAGGGTAAGCTTTCCAACCTTCTTTTCCGCTAATTAAAGATTTCCGACGCAGGTGATATTCAAAGCTAAAAGCAACTTTTGCCTGATCACTTAAATCATTGTGGCTACTAATAAAACCATCCAGTAGACTAACTAAGCTTTGATAGTTTAGTATATTGCTAGTTGATAATTCATCAAGGAGTAAATAGAGGCGCGACATATGAATGCCTTTAGCCTGAGCCTCCTTTAGATTTACAAAGGCATCAACATGAGCTGAGACCATACGCTCACTTTCACCTTTTGAGGCGACCATGATTGGCATTTCAATATTACTCATACCCACCCAATCAAGTTTTCCTTCGGTTTGAGCTGTGGTGTGATTGGCAATATCAGGCATCGTTGTCGGCATTGTGACTCCGCTTTAAGCTATAGTTACTTAACTAAGGCTGCGAGATGATAGCTAAAGAACCGCGCAACAAGTAAATTCAAGGCCGCACATTCTATCTTATTTTTGATACCCATACTACTTCAAAATTCAGCGGTAATGAGTAAAAGTATAAATTCAATAAATTAAACTAATTACGCTCATATATATATTGGAGCTAAAATGAAAAATTGATAGACTGGCATGTAACTAGGAGCCTAACAAGGTTGTTTTATGAATAAAAATAGTGAGTTGACACAGTTAGATAATGAGCTTCTGGATGATTATGTGCAAAGCTTAGGTAATGGCGTTGTTAAGCAAATGTTCGCTTTATATGCCCAACAAGCGATTATATATCTTAAGGATATTGAAAATTCTTTGCTTTGTGATAACACACAATTGTGGCAAGAGCATTGTCACAAAATGAAAGGCGCTGCAGGCAGTGTTGGCTTGAAGGCTTTGCACTCGCGCTTAAAGTTAATGGAAAAAACAGTTGCAAGTACAAGTGATAAGGCTCATCAGCTAGCTGAACTTAAAGTTCACAACAAACAAGCTATGATTGATTTTAATGATTGGCTAGAAAGTATTTAAGTAGGCTATAGCTATAATAAATTATTTAGCTTTTCCTACAAAACGATAACCTTCGCCATGTATTGTATTGATTAGTTCTGGCGTTTCAGCATTTGATTCAAAATGCTTACGCAATCTTCTTATAGTGACATCAACGGTTCTATCATTGCTACGCAAATCGCGGCCGGTCATTTCTTTGATTAGCTCTTGTCTTGAAACGATATTGCCTTCATTTTTTATTAATAAACGTAATGCCCTATATTCACCTCGAGGGATAGGAATAATATCACCGGTCGGGCTTGTCATTTCGCGTGAATTTCCGTTCAAAGTCCATTCATTAAAGCTAACGATAGGTTGCGTTGATTCGCTTTCAGTTTGGTATTGACCTATTCGACTAAGGATATTGCGAGCTCTGATAGTTAGCTCTCTAGGGTTAAATGGCTTAGTTAAATAATCATCAGCACCAATTTCGAGTCCCAATATTTTATCGATATCGCTATCACGTCCCGTTAGGAATATTAGACCTAAATTTTTATTGCTTGCGAGTTCTCTGCCAAGTAATAAACCATTTTTTCCTGGGAGATTAATATCCATTATTACTAGGTTTATGTCCTGTTGACCAAGCATAGTGGTCATGGCTTCCCCATCAATAGCTTCAAAGACTTTATAACCTTCAGCTTCAAATAAATTGCGCAGGTTAAAACGAGTAACATCTTCATCTTCTACAATAAGGACTTGATAATTTTCCATGCTATTTCCGTTAGTTTGATTGCTATATTCAAGCGAAATTAAAATATGATTTTTCAACTAAAAGGGCATTTAAATTCATATTGAGAATATATTTAACATCTGGTTAACCATGGTAACTAAGTATGAATTAAATAACAATTATATTGCACAATATTACTATAATTTATTGTTCTAAAACTAGAAGTGCGGGAAAAGTTATATTAAATGTTGTCCCTAATCCTACGTTGCTTTCAAAGTCTATGTGTCCATTTAATGCTTGCGTCACTATATTGAACACTAAGTGAAGTCCTAAGCCACTTCCACCACTACCGCGTTTAGTCGTGGTAAATGGTTCAAAGATTTTTGCCTTTATACTTTCATTAATACCCACACCATTATCTTTATAACTGATGTGTAATTGCTCACTTAAATAAATCACGGAGATATTTATTGTTCCATCAGGTTTGCTCTCAAAGCCATGGATAATGGAGTTTAAAATAAGGTTTATCAATATCTGATTAATTGGTCCTGGTTTACTTTCAACGATAAGGTCTGCAGGGCAGTCAATAGTAAGTTTAATATGTTTTTTATTCAGTTTAGCTTTAAGTGTTGTCAATACTTCTTCAAGTAATTCATTAACATTAAATACACGAGAGTCAACACTTGATTGATCAACAGCAACTTTTTTAAAGCTGGAAATTAATTTCGCTGCACGCTCTAAGTTTCGGTAAATAATTCCTATATTTTCTTCGCCTTGCGTTAAGAATTTTTTCAATTGGCTTGATTTTAAAGACTTATCTTCGAATGCTTGTTTTATTTCACCAAGACGATCACTCATTAGTGTTGATGCTGTAACACCTAAACCTATGGGGGTGTTCACTTCATGGGCAATGCCTGCCACCATATCACCCAGAGAAGCCATTTTCTCAGTTTCAACTAATTGCCCCTGAAATTGATGTAGCTTTTCTAATGTTGAAAGCAGCTCCTGATTGGATTCTTTCAACGCATCTGTTCTTGCCTGTACTTTGTCTGCTAATGTGCTGTTTTGTTGTAAGGTTTGCTGGTGTCTTTCGTCTTTTTTATTGATGTGTTTTTCTGTTCTATTTAATAAAATATTAATGTTTTGAGCTAAAACATCAAGCTCAACGATAGGAAGCGTTTCTATTCTTTCGTTATAATGTTTACTTTGAGATATTTCCTGTACAGACTCTACTATGGTTGAAATAGATTGATTTATTTTCTTTTTGATAACGTGTGCTAATAGTATAAAAAGGGTTAACCCTATTAGTAGTGAAATCATAGCAGTAAAGATTAATTGTTTTCTAAAATCATTAATGTGCTTAGTACTTGACTGAATATATAAATAACCAACCAATTTTTGGTCTTGTTTTATTTTTACAATTAACTCTACATGATTTTGTTGATATCTAAGGGAAGATAGTTGCGTTAATTGGTCAATTTTATCTGGAATAGATGGGTAATAAATACTTTTGTTAAAGCCTGAAAAGTAGGTAACTTTATCATTGTCATCTTTTTTATAAAGGTGGATATAATTAATGTAAGCCGGAGTGACTAACTGCTTTAGTTTAGCCTTGGATTGTTTTTTAGCGTCTTTTTGATTTTCAATCAAATAGCTCACGCTTGCTTGAGCTAAAGAGTTAGCCCAAGCAATCGTGTCATTTTCTAAGTTTAATTTTTCTTCAGCTTCAACAATGACTATAACACTCGTTAAGATTGTTATTAGTACAAAAGAAGCAACTCCTAAAATACTAGTGAGTAAAAACTTACGATTAGAAGTTAATTTGATTTTTGTGTTCATAGCATAACAATCGCTGAAAATAATAAATTTAGCAAGCTTGGTTGGTTATTAATTAATTTGGGAGAAATAAATACTAAAACCTTGCTTATTAATTAAGCTCTTTGTTGTACCAATATGCTGTTGCATTATAGGTAAATATTGTAAAAAACTATTAGCGACTATCGTGATATTTCCTCGGGGGGCAATATGAAGCTTAATACCTTTTAAAAAGTCTTCGCTAGCCCGATAATTGGTTTTTGTTCCCTGATGAAAGGGCGGGTTGGAAACAATGTGCTGATATTTTCCGATTATGTTAGATAAGCAATTTGAAGCAAAAATATCACCAGATAAGCCATTCAATGCCAACGTTCTCTTTGCTGAAGTTATTGCTAATGCACTGACATCAAGTAAAGATAATTGAGTGGTAGGAAATTTTTTACCAATAAAACAGCTTATAACACCAGCGCCACAGCCAAAATCTAATACTTTTCCATGCATAGTTTCGGGTAAATTACTTATCAATAGGGCGGTACCTATATCAAGTTTTTTCTGGCTAAAAACGCCAGGAAGTGAGGCTATTGTTAGTTCAACATCATCCACATTAATTTGGTAGTTTTTAAACCAATCATCAATATTGAAGTGCTCTGTAAGGCTTTGCGGATTAACTATGCCCGCAAATACTAAGCAATGGCGAGCAGCATCTATTTTCTGACAATTAAGTAGAAAATGTTGTGCGAGTTTAGGACTAGATTGCACGCCTCCTTTTTTCTCACCAACTAGAATTATCTTGGCACCAACAAGTAAGTTCGGTGCAATCATAGCAAAAGTAAAGGCGAGCTCATCTTTACTTTTAGGAAAGTTAATAATCACTAAATCATGTTTTATTTCACTTTTATACTCACTAGCAAAACTAGAGGTTACCTTGGGACTGTATTTATTGTTGATAGCAAGGTAATCAATAAAATTAGTATTATGGCAATTAACCAAAGCATTTGGGTTATCTGACAAATAACTTTCAATAAAGCCTTCTGCCGTCAAATTAATAAATAATGGCGTTTTAGCGGATAACAGCTCGCTATTGCGCATTAGGACTTGGCTGATATTTGAAATTGACATAAGGAAAAGCAGCAGTGAATAAGATAGAAGATAGTATTCTACTGTATACCTTAGGAATTCAACAATTAGAATCTTTCGATATTGACAAAAAAGCCACAAAGATGTTTAAATAACGCTGTCCCTAATTCTGACTTTGTGGTTTTTTATTCCATGAAGTTCTAAAGGGGCCAGAAGAGGAGCGTTAACCAGGTAGTTGTCATTGTTTTGACCTAGTCAAAACACAGAGATCAAACTCTGCTAATGATAATGAGGGGGATTAACGCCGAGGTAAATGTTTATTTGATGAAACATTTACCGATTGTTACCTTTGCTTATTTAAGAAAGGTTTAAGGGTTGAATCCCAACAATTGTCACTGATATTGACTTGCCTTAGGTAGGTTATAATTGAGTGGAGAGCTTCTGGCCTTTGCATAAAAGCCAGTAACACCTATAAATTTGAGGTGTTTTGCTCGGCTCCTTGTGAATGCCTACAAGTTCTCCGAACTAATCTGCGTTGTGCTTTGCACAGTGCAGAAATTAATGAGTTCGAGAGCAATGAATATAAAATCATCTATTAGCATAAATTCCCAATTTATTGGTACCCGAAGCGTTGGATCTTTCCCTTTATGGACCGCATTAATAACGCCATTTCTTGAAAATGATCAAATTGACTTTACGAGTTTAAAAAAGATAGCAACAGCACAAGCGCAAGCAGGTAATGGTTTACTGTTACTTGGTAGCACGGGTGAAGGGTTAGCTTTGACAAGTGCTGAACAACTAAGTATTGTCGAATTTGTTTGTGATTTGCAGCTTAATGCACCGTTAATGGTCGCTGTTGGTGGATATAATTTACCAGAACAAATTAACTGGATACACCGTTGTAATGAGTTAAAAATTGATAGTTTCCTTCTTGGTACGCCGCTTTATGCAAAACCGGGTGTGGTTGGTCAAACTCAGTGGTTCAAAGCTTTGTTAGATGCAGCGAAGTTTCCGTGTATGCTTTATAACGTACCTTCACGCAGTGGCGTGGAAATTCCAATTGCGACAGTGCAAAACTTACAAGATCATCCCAATTGTTGGGCAATGAAAGAAGCTAGCGGCGATCTAAATAAATTTCTTAATTACCGTAAATATTGCCCAAATATTGAGTTATACACTGGCGAAGACGCCATGTTACCGTATTTAGTGCCAGCAGGAGCTAAAGGTTTAGTTTCTGTGTGCGCGAATGTATGGCCGCAAGCAACTCAAACCTATGTGCAGTTATGCTTAACTGGGCAGACAAAAACTATGTTTCCATTATGGAATAATGCGGTAGAGGCTCTTTTTTGTGTCGCTAACCCTATTCCTGTCAAAGTATTAATGCAGCAACAACAAAATATCCGTAGCTCGTTATTACGTGCCCCATTAACCCATCTAGAATTAACTGATAACACCGAGTTATTGGCTTTTGATGAAAAAATTAATCAATGGTTAGCACAAACTAACCAATCTTCTTTTATAAATACAGTTGAAAATAGGAATATCGCATGAATTGGCAAGATGTAATAACACAGTTAGAAAATGGCGCAATACGTGCGGCTAATCAAGATGAGAATGGAAACTGGCACGCCAATGTTGAAGTAAAACAAGGGATTCTAGCCGCTTTCAAGGCAGGGAAAAATATTAGCTTTGAAGGTAATTACCAAGGATTTGTTGATAAAAATAATTTGCCCGCTCGCCAATTTTCACCAGAAGATGGTGTACGTTTAGTGCCTGGCGGTTCATCTGTGCGAGCAGGGGCATATGTTGCTGAAGGCGTTATTATTATGCCCCCAGCCTATATTAATGTTGGCGCTTATGTTGATAGCGGTACTATGGTAGATAGTCATGCATTGATCGGTTCTTGTGCACAAGTTGGTCGTAATGTTCATGTCTCTGCTGCCGTGCAAATTGGTGGTGTATTAGAGCCAATAGGTGCTAGCCCTGTGATCATTGAAGATAATGCTTTTCTAAGTGCGGGTGTTGTTGTTGTTGAAGGTATAGTTGTGAAAAAAGGAGCTGTATTAGCACCGGGTGTTTCATTATCTAAATCAGTACCTGTATATGATTGTGTTAATCAAGTTATGCGCGAAAAGGGTGCTGAGATTCCAGAGAATGCTGTAGTTGTACCAGGAACTCGTCCTGTTAAAGGTGAGTGGGCACAAGCACAAGGCTTGAATATGGCATGTGCACTAATCGTTAAATATCGTGATGAACAGAGTGATGCATCGTTAGAGCTTGAATCTATATTAAGATAACCAGTTGCGTTGGGTTCATTCATTGTGACTATTTCCGCAAACCGCTGTAAATAAGTCTCTGTAAGCTTATCTTTGACATCCATGTCAAAGATATTTGCTTCAATTGCTCCCAATAAATAAACCTTATTGTGTTATTACAACCTGAAAATTATTTGAAAAAACTATGACCACTAAACCCACTTGGTTTGATACCAGTATTGAAAGCACTTTATTAGCTCACCAATCTCCAGAAGATGAACAGGGCTATTTTGTTTATCAACTTGATGCATTAAAGCAACACTTAGCGAAATTACAGCAACAAGATGTAATTAAGCTTTGGTTTGCCGTGAAAGCGAACCCTTTATCAAAAATTATTCAAACCCTTGATGGTGAGGGTTTTAATTTTGATGTTGCAAGCTCTGGTGAATTAGAACAAGTATTAGCTCAAGATATCAGTCCTGAACGTATACTAAACACGGGACCTGCCAAATCGAAAAAGCAGCTTGAGGCTTTTGTAAACAAAGGTGTTCGTACCTTTGTGGTAGAAAGTTTAAATCAGCTTAATTGGCTTAATGAAGTCGTTTTAGAGCAAGCGTTAACTGAAAGGCCAACGGTTTTACTTAGAGTACAGCTGCAATGGCCTGATGGTGAAAGAAATCCATTAGGTGGTAATAGCTTAACGCCGTTTGGTTTATCAGTACAAGAGTGGCAAAGTGTACAGGCGAGTGATTACCCACACTTGGATATTTGTGGTTTACATATTTTTCAATGGGGCAATATGCTCAGTAATGAAAAAATGTATGCTCTATGGGGGCAAATGGTTGCGCCGTTAACCAAGCTTGCGGTTGATATTGGTATGGATCTAAAAATTCTCGATTTAGGCGGTGGCTTAGGTGTTGATTACTTAGGTGAAGGGCAGGGCGATGGAAATACCTTGTCATGGCAGCAAATTATTGCAGATTTAGCAGATATTAAAGCTCGAGCGGGAGTTGAAGAGCTTTGGTTAGAACTGGGTCGTTTTGCTGTGGCTGAATGTGGTTATTATGTTGTACCAGTCATTGATAGAAAATTGAATTATGAGCAAGAGCAATTAGTTTTGGCTGCGGGTATTAATCATATCATTCGCCCAGCAATAACGGATCAACCATTTCCTGTAACGTTGCTGCGTCAATCGAATGAACAAAAACAAAATTTTGATATTCATGGACCACTATGTACCAGTATGGATAAATTAGGCCACTTACCTTTGCCAAAGGATATTAAGGTAGGTGATGAACTAGTATTTGGCTACTGTGGTGCGTATGGATTTACTGAAAGTATGCCATTTTTCTTATGTCATCAACTGGCAGCGGAATACGTTATTCAAAATAGTAAATTAGTTGAAGTCAGAGCAGCGAAACCTGCTAGCTCATATCTGGCGTAACTAGTTTAAACCTTGCTTAATAGATGAGAGAAACTATGAATACTTTTGAGACTAATATCTTCAAGAAGAGCATTATGCATGTAGGTGAAATGGCCAGTGGTGCAAAATTAACGGTGCCAGTCTATTCGTTTGAGAGTCAACAAATTTGTCCGCAGCTTAAAATCCCAAATGTTTATATTCAAGCCAATATGCATGGTGCTGAAGTACAAGGTAATGCGGTAATTTTTCAGTTGCTAGAGTTATTAAAAAACTGTGATATTCGAAGCAATATTACTTTAGTGCCTAATGCAAATCCTGTTGCTTGTAATCACAAGAATGGCGAGTATACCTTAGGACGATTTGACCCGATTACAGGTGTCAACTGGAATCGGATGTATCACTTTGACGAAACGGTTATAGAGCCTTTTGCTAAGAAAAATATTGAAGCATCGGAAGAAGAGATAAGGGCAAGTTTTCAACAATTATTATTAGATCAAATTGAGCAAAAATTAGATCATAATATTTGGGGACTTACAACAGGTCAGCAAATTGCTTATCAATTACAACGTATGGCACATCAAGCAGATTTAGTGCTCGACTTACATACGGGTCCTATTTCTAGTAAACATTTATATTGCCCTGAATATGCCAAGGCAAGCGCTTGTTATTTTGATATCCCCCATACCATCTTTATTCCACATGATTTTGATGGCGCAATGGATGAAGCGACGTTTTGTCCATGGTGGAGTTTGCAGCAAGCCTATAATAAATTAGGCAGAAATTTTGTCATGGGTGAAGGTATATTTGCTAAAGAAAGCTTTACCGTTGAGCTTGGTTCTCAAGAGCAAATTGATTTAGCCGTAGCTCAGGAAGACGCGTTAGGTATTTTAAGTTATCTACAATATAAAGGTGTTGTTGCTAATAATAGCAATCAAGATTTTTTACCGCAAAAGATGACTCGTTATGCCTGTTACCTTAAAGATTACAAGGCTCTATACTCGCCAATGGGCGGCATGATAGATTATTTGGCTGAATTTGGTAAACCCCTACCAGCAGGAGAACCTCTAGCACGTATTTTACGTATGGATAATTATGGTGATGGCGACCCTTTACACAACGTTAGTCTAGATAGAGAAGTAATTCCAATTTTACATTTTGCTTCTGCTAGCGTAAATCAGGGTACTGAGCTTTATAAAGTGTTTAGTGAATACTTTGAAATATAGCTTTGGAAGATAGTATTGACTTTTAGCTTGTAGGTATATCTTAAGTGTTATATTATCACAGTCAATATGGCGACCTATTCTAAAACCAGTTATAAAGAACTAAATAAATCAGCAACCATGAATGCTCTGGCACTCATGGTTGCTGTGCTGTTCTTTTTAACATCAACACTTGTTCATGCAGATCACATAGCAACCCATGCTATTAATGCTGAACAGCAAGAGTGTTATATATGTCATCAAGGCCTAGATACTCCTTCAGAGTTACCACAAGTTAAATCTCTTTTTGTTGCGAGTTATTGCAATAGCTTGTTTGAGGCAATTACCGCACAGAACAAAGTAAATTACTTTGTTCAACCCCAATTAAGGGCGCCACCTGTAATCGAGTAAATTTATTTTATCACTTTGTTCAATAGTTCACTTAGGTTGTCAAACCTGAGGAAATTAATGAACGAAAAATTAATTATTTATTGGAATACATTCATGTTTAATCATTCTTTTTTAGCAAAGAAGGTTTTTGCTACTTGTACATTAAGTACTTTCGTTACAGTTATTAGCTTCAGCTCGGCAACATTAGCACAAACAATTTCGGGAAAAGTTGTTGATCATAAAAGTAAGCCCATTAATTCAGCAACACTGAATGTCAATGGGTCAGATCAAGTTATCAAAACAAATGAGCAAGGTTATTTTACTATTTCAGGGCTACATACAGGTAATGTTGAATTACATATTAGCGCTAAAAACTACGCGCACAACAATCAATATATCATGCTTAACCAAGATGATATTTCTGATGTGATTATCAAGTTATCACCCTCTGTGATGGAAGTGCTAGATGTGTACGCTACACCACTGCATTCATCTACAATTGAATCAGCTTTACCGGTAAATGTAATTTCTGGTGATGACTTAAAGCTTAAACAGGCTTCAACTTTAGGGGAGACGTTAAAAAATGAAGTTGGGGTTCATTCGAGTTTTTATGGTTCAGTTGCCAGTAGTCCAATTATTCGTGGCTTAGATGGCCCTAGAGTACTAATCACACAAAATGGGTTAGATGCAGGGGATGCTTCACGTGTAGGCGCTGATCATGCCGTATCAACAGAAACCAGTACAGCATCGCAAATTGAAGTGTTACGTGGCCCAGCTACGTTGTTTTATGGCAGTGGTGCTATCGGTGGTGTTGTTAATGTGGTTGATAATCGCGTACCCACATCAAGTGATACTATTGCTGAGTGGTTGTTACAGTATAACGATGTGTCAGATGAAAAGCAGAGTTCTTTTTCTTTGCAAACAGGAAATGAAAGCTTTGCTGTGCACTTAGATGCATTTTGGCGTGATTCAGGCGATTACAAGTTGCCTAAAGACTTTGATGCTCATGAACATGAAGAAAAGCATGAGGAACATGAAGACGAACATGAGGAACATGAAGACGAAAATGAAGAAACCCCAAGTCATTTAGCGAATTCAGCTTCGAAGTCGAATGGTTTTACCTTAGGTTCAAGTTATTTATTTGAGCAAGGTTATATTGGCTTTTCATACGGCACTATGAATCGTGATTATGGTATCCCAGGCCATGCCCATCATGAGGAAGAAGAAAATCATGACGAAGCAGAAAATCATGAGGAGGAAGGGACTCGGGCTGAAATGCAACAAGATAGGTTGCAAATATTAAGTGAAGTGAATTTCAAACAGAACTTTATCAAACAATTATCTACTAAGTTTGCTTATACCGACTATCAGCATCAAGAAATTGAAGATGGACAAGTGGGTACAACCTTTACTAATAAAAGTATTGAAATGAAAGCTGATTTATACCATCAAGAACATGAAGGTTGGCAAGGTGCATGGACATTACACTTTAAAGATTCTGATTTTAAAGCCATAGGTGAGGAAGCATTTACTCCACCATCAAGTACAACTAGCTTCGCCATTGCTTGGCTAGAAGAAAAACACTTTGATAATGTTTTATTGCAGCTCGGTGCAAGAGTTGAGCGAGTAAGTATTGAAGCTACAGAGGATAGTTTAAACGCTCCAATTGATGACCATGACCATCATCAGAAAAGTACTTCATTTGATCAACAGAACTTCACCCCTTTTAGTGCTTCAACTGGGTTAGTTTGGAATTATCAAGCAGGATATAATATTGGTATGTCGATGGCCTTATCTCAGCGTGCACCTTCGTCGGCAGAATTATTTTCATTTGGCCCACATATTGGCACGAATACTTTTGAAATAGGTGCACTGTATGAACTTGAACAAGAAGGTGATGAATACCATGTAGAATTATCATCACAAGCTCCAGAGCCTGAAACCTCGTATAGTATTGATTTGACTTGGCGAAAGTTTGAAGGTGATTTTGGTTTTGTTGTCAGTGCTTTTTATAATCATGTCAATGACTATTATTACCAGCAAGATACAGGAATGTTTTTTGATGGTGAACACGACGACCATGAATTAGAAGAGGATGAACATAATGAAGGCTTACCTATTTTAATTTATCAACAAGATGATGTTGATATGTACGGCGCAGAAGCAGAATTATTCTATCAATTAGCAAGCCCTTTAAAAGCGAGTATATTTGGTGATTATATTAAAACCAAATTATCAGATGGTGGTAATTTACCAAGAACTCCGCCAATGCGTACTGGCGCATCATTGCAATATCAGGGAAATACTTATGATGGTGAATTGAGTATTAACCATTACTTTGAACAAAATGATATTTCGCCATTAGAAACGGTAACTGATGGTTACACTATGGTTGATATGAATATGAATTATTACTTTGACGGTTTTGGTAATGATTTAGTGATTTATGCAAAAGCAAATAACTTAACAGATGAAGTGGCTAAAGTTCATTCTTCATTTTTAAAAGATGTAGCGCCATTGCCAGGACGAAATTTTAGTGTTGGTATTCGAGGTAGTTTTTAAATTATCTACATTAGTAAAGTAAATTAGACAAAAATACAGAGGCATTTTAATTGCAACATTCACCATTAATAGAAAAGTACTTATTATCATTGCAAAACTTAAAGGCAGATAAGCAAGCGCCAATACTTGATCTTGCCTGTGGGAAAGGTCGAAATGGCCTATATTTAGTTGAAAATGATATTAACGTGAGTTTTGCTGATGTTAATGGTGAATCGCTTGAACAAATTAAACAATCACTAAACGATTTAAATGTGGATAATCAAAAGTTAGCGCAATGTTGGCAAGCAGACTTTGAACAGGGTAATAATACATCACTAGAGGGTAAAAAATTTAGCGCCATCATGGTTTTTCGCTATTTACATCGTCCTTTGTTTGAGCAAATTAAAGCGGCAATAAAACCCGGCGGTATGGTTGTTTATGAAACGTTCACCGAGCAACAAGCACAATTTGGTCGACCTAAAAATCCTGATTTTTTATTAAAACCAGCAGAGTTAGTTGAGTGGTTTTCTGATTGGCAAATACTGCATAGTTTTGAAGGGATTGTAAACGTATCTAAAAATAGTAATGCTAAACAAGCTATTGCACAAATAGTTGCGGTTAAACCTGATTAATTTCCTTATAAGTGCTAAAAACCAATGAAATTTTGATTTACTACCCACGCCTACTTTGGGTAACGATATAATTGAAATCAATACTTGATATAGATCAAATAAAACTATTCAGAAATAGAATTAGCAGCTAGAATGCGCACCATTATTCTAGTTGTATAATTAATCGTGTAGGAAGTTTTAGTATGTCACACAATGAAGATTTTAAAGATAGTAGCTCTAAGCGTCATTTAGCGATGGTTTTAATTGCCTTGGTTGCTTTACCTTTGTTACCCATGTTGATGGGGTGGTTTACTATTTTAAACTAATACAAAACTTAGTATTAGTTTAAAATCAGTCGTTTGAGTTTTTGAAGTGGTTTAGCGAATAGGCTACTTCAACCTAATTCCATCCTTCTCTATGCTCAACTTTCCATTTTTTAGTAAATTACCTACCGTTGCTTTGAACGTTTTTTTACTAACTCCTAGTGTTCTTTGAATTAGCTCTGGCGCGCTTTTATCGTGAAGAGGAAGAAAACCATCATTTTTCTGCAAAGAATCGATTAATTTATCGGCAAAATTGTTCACTTTGTTTTTACTACCGCGAGTTAGAATAAGATCTAAGCGGCCATCTTCTCGTACTTGTTTGATGTAGCCATCAATTTTTTTACCAATGCGCAATGGTTGAAAAATTTCATTGTCGTATAATAAACCCCAATGTAAATCGTTCACTATCGCTTTAAAACCTAAGTCAGTTTTTCCACCAATAATCAATTTTACTTTATCACCTTGTTGGTATTCTGCTGGCCAAATATCAATAAACTTATCTAGTTTACTTGATGCCGCAATACGCTCTGTACGTTGATCAATAAAAATACGTACTAAGTAGTACTTACCTTCTTCCATTGTGGTGTGCTGTTGGTTATAGGGTACTAACAAATCTTTCGGTAAGCCCCAATCTAAAAAAGCGCCCATTTTATTTATTTGCACAACTTTTAATGAAACAAACTCACCCACTTGTCCAAGTACTTTTTCTGTCGTTGCTACAAGACGCTCAGCAGAATCTAAGTAGATAAAAACGCGCAGACTATTTCCTACTTGGCAATCACTTGGCACATGGCGATTAGGCAGTAATATTTCACCTAAATCTCCGCCATCAAGGTAAACACCGCTCGCAGTCACGGCAACTATATTGAGGGTGTTATATTTTCCTAGTTCAGCATTAGAAGCGCTAGTTGGTTGTTCACTTGAGTTTGTCATTGAAAATGCCATTTTAAAGGGGAATGAATTCAGGTGCTAGTTTACCCGATTCTCATACGCTTCACTAATTATTTTAGTGTTTATGGAATTGCTCGGCAGCAATTTTAGTTGCTATATATTCACTATGCCTTAAATGAAGCAAATCAGCAATTTTACGAATAATATGCTCTTCAATATTTGCTAGTTCACCATCTGCATAAGCTACTTGCCATAACAAAGTAACTATTTTAATTCGTTCATCTAGAGAGTAATGCTGGTTCAACTTTGATGTGAATTGATAAAAGTCACTGGCATTTTCACTTAACTCAAAAGCTTGTTCTAGAATGGTGCTACCTTCTTGCGCTGTTAAATTAAATTGTTTGACTAAAATATCGTTAAGTTCATTTTGTTCATTTTCGGTAAAAACACTATCAGCGCGCATAACTTCACACAGTAGCACTGCGCAAGCGATTTCTATGGAGAGTTGGCCTTCGGTTTTATTGTCATCAGTGTCGAGTAAGGTATTGAAAAATTCGCTTATTCTATTAAGCATGGTATTTCCTTTTGTTAGTAATAGTGGTTAATTTGCCAATTATAATTTTAGAAAAGTTTAATAAATGGTGAAATAAGCTAATTGGCTGTTTAGTAATTCAGTTTATGATAATTACTATAAAAAAACAGTTTAAAAAATAATTTTTATAGTTGATTGATATATAAAAGATAATCTATATTTTTTTGTTTTTTTTTGATGTTTTTTACAAATCGGCGCACATTTTGTAATACACAGTTACAACTTTGTAGTATTTCGTGATGACATATTCGTTATGATCTACGTCATATCATCAGATATTTGACTTCATTTATCTGTATTTGAGAATAAATTTAGTTTTGAATAAGGGATAAAACAGTGGCTCGTAAAAAACAAATTATTATACCTATCGCCATTTTAGCTATTGGGATTGTTGCGTTTGTTGGTTTTTCTAGTATGAAAAAACCACCAGAAGAAAAGCCTGAAGTGGATAATACACCTCTTGTTGCCGTTGAAAAAATTATTGTAATGCCAATGAGACTTGAAGTGAGCTCGTATGGGGTTGTGAAGCCTAAATATGAAACAACTATTGTAGCGCAGGTAAATGGCGAAATTGTTGAGCTAAGCGATACTTTTGTTCGTGGTGGTTTAGTTAAAAAAGGCCAGCTTTTAGCACGAATTGACCCTAATGATTATCATGCGGCCTTAATTGATGCAGAGGCGAATATGGCTTCTGCAAGAGCGGCATTAGAAAAAGAAGTGGCACAAGGTAAAGTGGCAGAACGAGAGTGGAAACTAATAACAGATACATCTCCTACTGAATTAAGCTTACGTAAACCACAACTTGCTCAAGAATTGGCTCGTGTTAAATCAGCTCAAGCTGCTGTTTTACGTGCAGAGAGAAATTTACAGCGTACCGAAATAAAAGCGCCATATGATGCAATGATAAATAGCCGTACGATTGGTCTTGGCTCTTATGTCGGTGTAGGCAGCGAAGTTGGAATGTTACTGGGAACTGCCATTGCAGAAGTTCGCTTGCCAGTTGCAGATAATCAGTTACAGTTTTTGATTGATCAAGGCCAACAGGCAAAGGTTAACTTAACGGGAACCTACGCGGGCAAAGAAATACAATGGCAAGCTGAGATTGCTAGAAGTGAAGGCGTTATTGATAACAAAAGCCGTATGAGTTATTTGGTTGCAGAAATTCATGACCCTTACCATTTGAAAAATAGCAAGGTAGGCAATGGTAATCCATTGCGCTTTGGTTCATATGTTCAAGCAAATATTCTAGGTGTTGAAGTTGCTAATGCGAGTATTGTTCCACGATATTTAGTTGTTAATAATCGCGTTGCAATTTTAGATAATGAATCAAAACTTCACTATGCAGATATAAATATTGTTCGTCAGCAAGGGGGTAATGTCGTTATCTCTAATGGTTTACTTGATGGTGATAAGTTGATTGTTTCTGCTTTAGATTACCCTGTAGATGGCATGAAGTTGGCTTTAGCTAGTGAAGAAGCCAAAGAGCAAGATGGCCTAGATGAAACTTCAAATGAAGAAGTAGTAACGCAAGTTGTTAGCAACGAGAATGAAGGAGAATAACGATGAGTTCTCTTTCTGAAAACAGTTCTTCTGAAAATAATACTGCTAAAGCTGATGCTATTGAAAAAAATAGTACAGTGCAAATAGATGAAACCATTGATACTAATACAGGCCTCATTGCTTGGTTTGCACGTAACTCAATAGCCGCTAATTTGTTAATGGTGTTTATTTTAGTCGGTGGCTTACTCACTGCTTTTACTATTGATAAGCAAATGTTTCCGCAAGTGAAAATAAATTGGATTTCTTATGCTGCTCCTTATCCGGGTGCTGCTCCACAAGAAGTGGAAGAAGGTATTACCATTAAGATTGAGGAAGCATTAAAGTCTGTTCAAGGGCTTAAACGCGTTATTACTTATTCTAATCGTGGTTATTCTAATGGTTGGTTTGAAGTTGAGTTAGATTATGACCCGCAAGTTGTTCTTGAAGAAGTAAAATCAGCCATTGATTCCATTCCAAGCTTTCCTGATGGTATGGAACGTATAAAAGTTGAGCGGGAAAAATATCGTCAGGAAGTAATGTACATTAGTCTTTATGGTGATTTGACAAACCTTGAGTTGAAAGAGCTAGGACGAAAAGTTTATCAAGAAATTCAACAGCTACCGACAATCAATACCTCTGATTTTTTCAGTGGTTTAGGTTATGAAATTGCCGTTGAAGTGAGTAAAGACAAACTTAGAGAATACGGCCTTAGTTTTAACGATGTTGCTTCTGCTGTACGAAACTATTCGCGAAATATGTCTGCAGGTCAAATTCGAGCTGAAAATGGTTACATTAATTTACGAGTAGAAAACCAAGCTTATCGTGGTCATGAATTTGAACAAATTCCTGTGGTGACATTAGAAGATGGCACCAAAATTTTGTTAGGTGATATCGCTACTATACTTGATGGTCTTCAAGAAGGTCTTCAATATTCCAAATTTAATGGCAAAAATTCAGTAACCTTTTTTATTGGCGCTGCCGATAATCAAAGTATTACTGATGTTGCTGATATTCTTAAAGCTTATGTGAAAGAAAAATCGGCAGTCTTACCAGAAGGAGTAAAATTAGAAACTTGGGTAGATCTCACTTATTACCTTGAAGGTCGCCTAAACATGATGCTTGATAATATGAAAAGCGGCGCAGTGTTGGTCTTTTTAATGTTGGCACTATTCCTACGTGTTCGTTTAGCTTTTTGGGTAATGATGGGCTTACCTGTTTGTTTCTTAGGTACCTTGCTATTTATGCCGACTGAATTTATTGATGTCACCATCAATGTTATTAGTTTGTTCGCTTTTATTTTAGTGCTAGGTATTGTTGTTGATGATGCCATTGTTATGGGGGAAAGTGCGCATGATGAAATTGAGATGCATGGCCATACAACGGATAATGTGATTCGAGGCGTTAAAAGAGTAGCTATGCCTGCTACCTTTGGTGTGTTAACCACCATAGCGGTATTTGTGCCTTTCATGTTTGGCGAAGGCCCATCGGCAGCTTTTAGTAAAGCGATTGGTGCTGTGGTAATTTTGTGTTTGATTTTTTCTTTAATTGAATCCAAATTAATTTTGCCGGCGCATTTAGTTAAAATGAAAGTTAAAACGTTTAACCCGAGAAATCCTCTTGATAAACTGCGTGCATGGATTGATAAAAAGCTAAAAAGTTTTATCGATAATAAATATAAGCCGGCTCTGAAGATTTTTCTTGAGTATCGTTATGCGGTTTTAATGTTTTTTGTCAGTTTAATGATGTTAAGCGTTGGTTTGTTCTCAGGTGGTTTTGTTCGTTACGTTGGTCAACCCAAAATCCCTCATGATTTTCCACGTGTTAGTATTGAAATGAATATTGATGCCTCAGAGAATGCCACCTTAAAGAACTTACTTAACATTGAGAGTACTCTTTATAAAGTAGACCAAGAAGTGAAAGCGAAATATGGTCGCTCGATGATTTCTGATATGCAGGTTGATTTACGTAGCAGAACCAGTGGTCAAGTAATGGTTAAATTGGTTGTCCCCAAAGATAGACCTATTAATACCTTTGAATTAGCAGATTTATGGCGTAAAGCTATTCCAAACTACCCTGGAGTAAAGTCTTTAACTATTAGTGATAATTTCTTTGGTGGTGGCCGAGATGATGGTGATGTTGCTTTCAGGTTAGAAAGCCAGAATGATGCACAATTATTAGCAGCAGCAAAAGAGTTAAAAACTAAGCTTAACTCACTTAAAGGAGTTGGTGATGTCAATGATTCTCGTCAAACGAGTGCGAAGGAAGTACAACTAGCCTTAAAACCCTTAGCTCACAGTTTAGGATTATCATTAGCAGAGGTGGCATCACAAGTCAGTTACAGTTTTTATGGCCTAGAAGCGCAACGCATTTTACGCGATAGTGAAGAAATCAAAGTGATGGTACGTTACCCACTTGAACAACGTAGCAGTGTTGGGCATGTTGATGATGTAATGATCCAAGCGCCAAATGGTGCAGAGCTGCCTTTATCTGAACTTGCTGAAATATCTTTAACAGATGGTGTTACCCGTATTCGTCGTGAAAATGGGAACCGTACCATTAATGTTTGGGCGAGCGTTGATGCCGAGCAGGTAGAGCCTTTTGAGGTAGCAAAAGATATTCGAGATAATTATATTCCTAAGCTGTTAAGAGAATACCCGCAAGTTAAAAGTGAACTGTCGGGAAGCATCCAAGAAGAAATGGATGGCGTTGCAGAACAAGTTCGTGATGCACTTATTTCTTTTATGGTGATCTTCTCATTACTTGCCATTCCGCTAAAATCGTACTCTCAAGCAGCTATGATTATGACCGTAATTCCTTTTGGTATCATAGGGGCTGTATTTGGTCACTTATTCTTAGGTATGGATTTAAGCGTGTTGTCTGTGTTTGGTATATTAGCGGCAGCAGGGGTAGCAGTTAATGACTCTTTGGTTATGGTTGATTATGTTAATAATGCCAGAAGACGCGGTGAGCGTTTGAAAGATGCTGTTATACATGCCGGCACCAAGCGTTTTAGGGCAATCTTATTAACATCGTTAACTACCTTTATTGGCTTGGTACCTATTATCTTTTTTGAAACAAGTGCTCAGGCTCAAATTGTTATTCCTATGGCGGTATCACTTTCGTTTGGTGTGTTGTTTGCAACAATTGTTACCTTAATATTTATCCCAAGCCTGTACCTAATTCTTGAAGATCTTCGAATAGTCACTAGACGTTTTATTAATTTTATAAAACAAATGATGTTTGGAAAAGCGGTAATTGAAAGTGAAACAGCAAAGTAATGATGAGGAGGTAGAAGTGCAATAGTTGCCTTCGAGCGAATTATTTTGTTAGTTGTACGTTATTTAAATAAATAATTGAAATAAAGAATTGAAACAAAAACCACTGCATTGTCAGTGGTTTTTTTTATTGTACTATCGCTAATCTTACTAATATAGATATAATCTGTTTAGTGACTTAGGTAAATATAGGTATTTTAAAATGAGAAGGTCAATATGAAATCGCTGAATAAATTAATTTTTTGTAGTTTACTTGTACTGTTTTCTCATGCACTGCAGGCAGAGCCGAAAAGCATGTTTCACAGAGGGGAAACTACAGGAATATTGTCTACAAACATCAGTGAATTGCGCTCTATGTTACTTAGCGAGCAACAATCTATAATCATTGCGCTACCTTTACCCAATGGAAGATTAGTCAACTTTAAACTAATACCTGAAAGTATCATGGCAGATGAACTTGCCAGCAAATACCCAAATATCCGAACGTTTTCGGGAGTATCTCTTGACAATTCAAATCAAACTGGTCGTTTTGATATTACCCCTAACGGTTTTCATGGCATGTTTTACCATAATGGAGAACGTGTTTTTATAGAGCCTGAAAGTGTTTATCTTCAAGAAGAAGTAACGCAGCAACGACAGAAAGCAAAAAGAGTTTTTAATGAACTAAATATCAAATATAAAAGCTATTTTAGTCAAGATAGCCGGTTACCGAATGAACTATCTAATAAGTTGTCGAATAAGTTGTCGAACAGTACAACCTATAAATTTCACCAACCAAAACAAATAGCACAACCGCTATCTACTGTTGCAGGTTCGCAAAAGAATAAAGCCGCTAAAATTAGCGCAGTTGCTAGCACGATAAAAACCTATCGAATAGCTATTTCTGCGGCAGCAGAATATACGGCATTTGTAGAAGAAAATACAACGTTTAATGGTGATCCAGTTGATAGTACTATGGCTGAAATTATCACGTTAGTTAATCGCTTAAATCAAGTTTATCAGCATGATTTAGCAATAAAGCTAGAGCTAGTAGAAAACAATGATTTATTAATTTTTACCGATGCTAACACTGATCCTTTCGAAAATAGTAGCGATGATGGTGAAATAAATACAGACGTTATTGACGGTATTATTGGTAGTGATAATTACGATATAGGTCATGTCCTTAATACCGAAGGTGGTGGTTTAGCTGTGCTTGGCGGTGTTTGCGATTCACTCTATAAAGGTGATGGAGTAACGGGCGATAGTAGCCCAAATAACGATGCTTTTTATATAGACTATGTCGCTCATGAAGTGGGTCATCAGTTTGGCGCTGACCATACCTTTAATGGAACTGCTGGCGCTTGTTTAGGAAATAGGGCGGCAACATCTGCTTATGAAGTAGGAAGTGGCTCTACTATTATGGGTTATGCAGGAATTTGCGATGATCAAGACTTACAACAGCACTCGGATGCATTTTTTCACGCAGGATCGATAGATGAAATAAATGATTATATTGAAAATGGTACTGGAAATACTTGTGGTATTGCTACTGGCGCAACTAACAGTACTGCCAATGTTGATGCTGGTTTGGACTATATCATTCCGGCGAGAACGCCGTTTAAATTATCAGGTAGTGCTGAAGATCTAGACAGCGTTAATTTAAAATATAGTTGGCAACAGTTTGATTTGGGTGATAAAAGTTCATCGCTTGAGGAGATGGTTGATAATGGTAACCGCCCCTTATTTCGCGCTTTTTTACCCGGCAGTGATGCAAATAGATATTTTCCAAAACTATCTGACACCCTTAATAACACCAACAGTATAGGGGAATCTCTTCCAACTACTGACAGAGAGTTAAACTTTCGTTTAATGGTATTTGATAATGAGGGGGGAGTAAGTTTTGATGAAGTAAAACTCGATGTTGTTGATACTGGACAAGCGTTCTCTCTTTCTTCTCCTGTGTTAGATGATGTCTGGACTGCGGGTATCAATAACATTAATTGGCAAGTAGCAGGGACTGATCTATCACCAATTAACTGCGCGACGGTTGATGTTTTATTATCCAAAGATGGTGGCGAAAACTTTAATATTAACTTAGCGAGTAATGTCACTAATAATGGTAGTAATGATATCGCTATTGATTCTTTTTGTGCGGATGAAATCAATACATCTCAAGCTAGAATAAAACTTGTTTGCACTAATAATATTTTCTTCGCTATTAATGATGGGTCTTTTAGTATTGATAAAACGTTGAGTTCGACAGACGTTGCTATTACAGATCAGCAAGCTATATCTCTTGTTCAAGGTGAGAGTTTAGAGTTAACAAGTTCGCAGTTTACTTATGCATGTGAAGTGGCAGACTCAATCACAATTCAAAGCGGAGATAATTATACATTCGCTGGTGCAAGTATTTCGCCAAACAGTGACTTTATTGGTTCGCTTTCAGTAAATATTACGGCCAATAAGGATGATGTTAGTAGTGAAGTATTTATTGCCCGTATTGCTGTAACAGAAAAACCAGAACCAGTGCCTGAGCCTACACCAGATAAACCTGTATCTAAATCATCTGGGAGTATGTTTTGGTTATTATTATGTACTTTTATATTGCCGTGGCGCGCTTGGTTGTCAGTAAAATCTAAGTAATAATAAATGGCACTCTGTAAACGAAGGAATGGTAAATGATGAAATTTTTTAGCTTAATTATATTAATATTATTAAATGTTAGTTGTGCCTCTGAAGGCAATAGTTCAAGCAATGTAAAGCCAAAGAAAGCCATAACAGAAAGCACAACGTCAAGTGACTTAAGTAAGGCAATAGCACTGGCTATCCAAAATAAAGATTACCGCTTATTGGTTACCTCAGGAAGAAGCATGAGCATACCAGGCGTTAAAGGTAGTGATTATCAAAGGATGATTGAGCTGTGTGGAAAAAAATATAACGCTGCTACAGGTGATGTATTAACCTCAGAAGAACAAAGGCAGGCACGTAAAAAAGTAGTTACGTACATGCGCCAATACAATGAGCAGATGAGTGTTATTTGCCAAGAAAATAATGTGAAATAGGGTGCATGATTAGGTTATTTATTCTGTAGCTTAGTCTCTATGTTGATTAATTTACCACTAATTAATAAGCGAGGAATTATCTACCATCTTAATATCGGCTTGAGGAAAACTCGAGCGGGTATAGAAAAGCTTATCTTGGCTGTCAATGAAGGTAATGGAATTTGAACTTGCAAATGAGTGTAAAGGTAAACGCACTAAAGGCAGAGTAGTTTTTTTATTAAAGTCGAAAAAAATAATTTGCTGATGATCACTAAACTGTTTATGAAAATAGACACCACTTTTGTTATAACTCCATGCATAAAGGGTAGTAAAATCTTTACCGTCAACAATCTCTATTGGTGCTTGCTTAGAGTCAAAATTTTGTTGCCATAAACCTCTTTTTAACTTGGTATACAACATGGTCGTTGCAGAGGTCATTATTCCATAACGACCTCCATCAAAGGTTAAGCGCTTAGTCTTTCCGCTTGCAATATCAATACTGAAAATATCAGTAAAGTCTTTGCCATAAATGGCGGAAATAATTTCACTGCCATCCCAACTCCAACTCGGACGGTTATGCTGAGAAAATGGGCTATTTAGTAACGTCAGTTTTTGATTTATTTCTGAATAAATATAAATGCCGTCATTTTTACTTTCACCTAGGGAAGATAGAAAGGCGATCTGCGTGCCATCACGTGACCATTTGGGAAAGCGAATATCTTGTTTTAATTGAGTCAACTGCTTACGTTCACTACCATCAGGTTTAGCCGTCCACAATTCATTAAAACCAGACTCATTAGAAACATAAACAAAGCGATCATGTTTTTCGTCATAATCTGGAGAAAAATGATTAAAATTGGACTGTATAACAGGAAAAGGGCTACTGGCAATCGTGCTATTTAGTTCTAAACTGGCAATATCTTCATTCTCAATCCGTTGTTGATAAAAGAGTTGTTTACTTTTTTTAGCAAAACTTGGATAACTAAAGCCGGTTAAATGTAATTCTTGAGTTGTTTTTTTCTTAATATTTAATATGAAACCATGGCGATTTCCCGCGCGTACTGTGGCATAAACTATTTCTCTGCCATCTGGGTGCCATGACAAACCCACAATATCTTCTTCGCCAAAAGTTAACTGGGTTGTTGATCTGTTTGATATATTTACTAGGTATATGTTTTCGCTAAAACGGTTATATCGACGGCTAACGGCAAGGTATTTTCCATCAGGTGAAAAAGCCATATCTCGGTCTTTATAATTGCAGTTAATTGAACAAGAAAAGCGCTTACTCTGTAATAGCGTTTGACTTTTTAACTGGGTTAAATCTAAAAAATATATACCTGATTTCTTCGCTTCTTTAGAATAGCCATAAACAGCCAAAGTTTTATCATCGCTTGATATATCAACATAGTAATAGCCGCCAGTAAGAGGGCAATTGGCAAGCTCTTTCTCTTGACGACTAGTGACTCTTAATTGAATATATTTACAGTACTTTTTGCTTTTGTCTTTGCGAGAAAAATAAAGGTATTGCCCGTCATTACTCCAAACACTATGCCCTTCAGTTGCACTATCAAAGGTTAGCTGCTGTGCAGGCAACTGAGGTTGCAAAGTATCCTTCATGAAAAGGTTGTTAGGTTTGTTAGTGCTTATTTGGCTGTAAGCTATATATCGACCATTAGGTGAGGCTGCAGGAAATAACTCACTTCCAGGATGATTGGTAATTTGGTTGATTTTTTCTGGCTCATTAATGAATTTGTCTTGGTAAAAAAAAGCAAAGGCTAGTGCGATTAATACGCTAGCAATGCTATAAAAAAATAGTAATATGAGTTTTTTTTTCTTAGGTTGTGGTGGTTTTAAAGTATCTGTTAAGTTTGGCTCATGCTGCAACCATTGAGGGGTAACTAATAATCGATAACCAGCCTTTCGAATGGTTTCAATTATTTCTGTTTCAGACTCAGCATATGTTAAATTCTTGCGTAAATGCCATATAGCATTGGTTAAACTTTTTTCACCAACAAAACTATCTGGGCCCCAAATATTTTCTATTAACTCTTCTCTAGGGATCACGCGCGGATGGTGTTTAGCTAAATAGCTTAATACCTCAATAAACTTTGGTTGTAATGATTGCTTTTCTTGTCCTTCAAACTGAATGCTGAAGTCATCAAGTGTTACCTTACATCGACCAAGTTTAAAAGCCTGAGCTATTTCCATTGTTAACTTCAAAGTTTTTAGTTGTTAATAATAAGAATATAAATGCTAACAAACCTATAGCCATCTTGCATTAACTCTTTTAATCATAGATGAAAACCCAATTCTCATTCAAGTTTTAAGTTACTTAACTTGTTGTTATTTATTGTGAATAATAGAATAGATATTAAATAGATATAAAAATTATCTACCGTAGATTGTAGTTACTGTATTTGTTTTATAAAAAGAATAAAGAAAAAAACAATAACAAAATAGATAACTAAAACTACTTGAAACATAAAAAGAGAGATGAAGATGAATAAGAAACCACTTAGCATCGCAATAAACAGTGCTTTATATGCAGTGTTAACAACAAGCGCTTTTACCCCGCAAGCATTTGCCGCAGAGAATGAAATAGCAAAACCAGTTACTGAAACAATATCAGTAGAAGAAAAAAGTAAAGATGACGTAGTTGAAAAAATTACCGTTACTGGTTCTCGTTTGCGTCGTGATAGTTTTAGTGTTGCGACTCCGTTAGCTACGATGGATTATGAAGCTATTGAGGATACAGGCTTAGGTTCGCTGTCTGAGATTTTAATTGATGAGTTGCCGCAAATTTCAGAAAGCAGTAGCAATACCAATACCCAATCTAATATCACGGCCACAGGCCTTTCAACCATAAGTTTACGTGAATTGGGCTCTAGTCGCACTCTAACTCTTATTGATGGTCGTCGTGTTGTTTCTAATAGTCATAGTAGTAACTCTGTCAGTTTATCGACAATTCCTACGGGTATGGTCAAAAAAGTTGAAGTTATTACTGGTGGTGCTTCTGCCGCTTATGGCTCTGATGCCATTGCGGGTGTGGTAAACATTATCACTCAACAAGATAAAGAAGGCTTTACTTTTAAAACACGTGGTGGTGAAAGTACAGAGGGCGGCGCAAAAGAATTTACCTTAGATTTAAACTATGGCACTGAATTTTCCAATGGTCGTGGTTATATGTACATGAGCTCAACCTATGATAAGCAATATGGTTTAACTTATGAAGATCGTAAGCGTGCACAGCAACAGGAGTCACATTTTTACGATGACGAAAGAATGTGTAATGCAATGATTACATCGGCTGCACCAAAAGATGGTCAATGTATGCGAGATATCACTCAAAATGATTGGCGTGGTTTAAATGACGCAATACCAGGCGGAGTTTTCCATGAAGGTTCAAGCAGTGTTGGTGGTTTTTGGTATGAAGGGCAAACATTACGTGATGACTGGGTAGAAGAGCAGTACGGTATTGACACGGATCAATTTGTTATGCTTAAAGTACCAGATGAAGGGTTAAACACTGCTATTAAAATTGATTTTGAGTTAACAGATGATATTAGTTTTTATGGTCAAATTCAGCATAGTTTGAATAAATCATATAATAGTAAAGCACCAGAAAGTGAAGATGAAAGCGATAAAGTTATTACTTTTGATGCTGCTACAGGAGAATTTGGAGAAGTGATTATGGGGAAAATTTCTCGTGATAATCCTTATGTGCCTGCAGAAATTGCCGATGCTGGTGGTAGCACTATTAAATGGGATAGAAATTTTACTGAAGTAGGTAACATATATACTGATAATACTCGTAATACCATTCGTACTTGGGCTGGATTACAAGGCGTGATGTTTGATGATGCATGGGATTGGGATATTTCTGTAAGCTACGGCCTATTTAAACAAGAGCAAATTCGTGGAAATGAAATTAGTACCATCAATGCATCTTATGCACTAGATGCTGAATATGCTGAAGATGGCGTAACCATACAATGTGCTGATGCAGAGGCTAGAGCAAATGGATGTTTACCAATGAATGTATTTGGCGAAGGCTCAATAACTCCTGACGTAGCTAATTATATTCGCGTAAATCCTACAATTGACTCTACCGTTGAACAGTTAACGGTCACTGGTTATATTGCAGGTGATTTATTTGAAATGCCGGCCGGAGCTGTCGCTTCTGCTTTTGGTTTTGAATGGCGTAAAGACTCTCAAGAAATAGAAACAGGTGGCGGCGCAACTGAAGGAGGCATCAGCTTTAACTATGTCCCTGAGTACTCAGGTGAAGTTACTGTTGCTGAAGTATTTGGTGAAATGGCATTCCCTCTTTTAAGAGATGTTACTGCGGCGAAAAGCTTAACGGCAGAAGTTTCTGTTCGGTTAGCTGATTATAGCTGGGAAGCTTCAGGACTTATGCAAAGTTATAAAACTGGCATGGTTTGGGAAGTGGTTGACGGTTATGCTGTTCGCGCTAACTGGGCAAGAGCACAACGTGCTCCATCTATCGATGATTTATTATCACCACCTGCGGGAGATTATGATTCATATACTGATATTTGTTATGGCACCACAGCTACTTCAGATGATGAAGGTCATGAGAACTGTCGTAAAGAGCCGACCATTGCAGCAGCTATTGCAGCTGATGGAGAGTTTGATGAAAGAGATAATAACTATTCTCCAAGTGTTGGTAATGAAAATTTGAAAGAAGAAACAGCAGATACCTTTACTTTCGGTTTCACTATAGCACCATCATTTGCTCAAGGCTTACGTATAGCGATTGATTATTATGATATTGCCATTGCAGATGCGCTTTCAAGTTACTCAAATGATGACATTATGCGCTATTGTTATGACTCTTCTTTAACGTGGGATGAGAAAGGGGGTAGTAACGCTTTTTGTAATGACCTTAAACGTGATGAAGATGGTTCGCTAATTCAAGTTATGCAACGTAACTATAATGTTGATGAAATAAGCACCAGTGGTGTTGATTTGGCTGTAGAGTATGTACATGACTTTGAGCAATTAGGTCGCATTAAGTTTAAAACCGATTGGACCCATGTTATTGACTGGGAGAAAACAGTACAGTCGCCAGATGGCCCGGAAACTACTGATAATGTAGGTGACTATGAAGAGGAAATTTTTGAGACGCAAGGCACTGCTTCAGTAACTTGGTATAAAGATGAATGGCGTGTTCGTTGGAGCACAAAATACAAAGGACCAATCAATGTTAATAAAGATACCGAAGCAGATTGGCTTGATGTTATGGCTTCTAATGACGAAAACTGTGCAGCGGCAGATCCAGAAGCAGCAGGTTGTATTGCAAATCCTGAATCATTAGCCTTTAACGAACTTGGTTCATACATTAATCACAGCTTATCAGTATCTTATGCTATGGAACTCTCTAAAGACGGTGAAGTGCGATTCTTCGGTGGTGTAAACAACATCTTTGATAATCGAGGTGATTATAGTCTAGATGAAAAAGGACACTTTTATAGTGGTTATGGTAGCAGTGTAGGTCGTTTTGTTTACCTAGGTGCTGAATTTAAGTTCTAACTTTTGATATCCTCTCTGGAAAATCGAAACAGTAGACATTAACCACAAGGATGTGGAATTATACTTCTTTCACAAGGATGTGATGTTTTTTCAACGCTTTTTAATTCAATCCGTACAGGTACTCATGTTAATTCGCAATATTATTTTGACCATTATCGCTGTTGCACTATCAGGTTGTACACTCCATCTTATAGCTAAAGAACAGAATGAAGTAAAAGTAGAAAACGAGCTTAAAGCTCAGATCAGTGATGGACCATATATTTTTGTTGAAGGCCAAAGTGAGTTGTCAGCGTTTTGGTTATGCCAAGGCAAGGTCGTTAATAAGGTGATAGAAGCACAAAACTTTCCTCTTATGACATCAGCTTGTAACTTACCAGCAAAAGTACACAGTATAACTAGCTTAGAGACAAATGTTTTAGAATATAGCGGTGATTTTAATATCGCAGCGTTAAGTGACTTTCATGGTCAATATGACTTAATGATAGAGCTACTTATCAATAATCACATTATTGATAAGCAGAAAAATTGGGCTTTTGGCAATGGTCATTTTGTTATAACCGGTGATGTTTTTGATCGCGGTGATAAAGTCACTGAAATCTTATGGTTTTTGTATGATTTAGAGCGTCAAGCACAGCAAGCAGGCGGAAAAATACACCTTACCTTAGGCAACCACGAGGTGATGATATTAAATGGTGATTTACGCTATTTGAACCCTAAATATATTGAAGCAGCAAAACAACTCAATAAACCTTTTGAGGAATTATTTAGCAAAAACAATATATTAGGCGACTGGCTTCGTAGTAAGCCTGTACTAGTCAAAGTGAACGATATGTTATTTGCTCATGGCGGTTTTCATCCTAGCTTAGCTATTGAAAATCATAGCCTTGAAGAGATTAACAGCGTATTTAAAGCTAATCTAGTTAAGGCTGAGCTAGCACTACCTAGGCAAGGGTGGGGTGAATACTTACATCGCAGTAATGGTCCCATTTGGTATCGTGGCTATTTTGCCAAGGAGCGTAAAAAAGCTCCTCAGGCAAAAAGTAATAAATCAAAAGGCTCTCCTCCAAAAGATGGCGGCGCAACCTCAGCTGAAATAGATATGCTATTAAAGCACTTTGATGTTTCGCATCTTGTAGTTGGTCACACTTCACAACAGCAAATTGAAACGCGTTATCAAGGGCGTGTAATTGCCATTGATTCCAGTATTAAGCGTGGTCAGTATGGTGAAATCTTGTTGATTGAAAAAACGAGTGCTGATCAGCAGAGTATAATGTGGCGCGGCAGTTTAACAGGTGAAAAACTGCCCTTACATCGTGATATAAAATAGTGAACCAAAATAGTGATTCAAAACTGTCTAACTAAATGATATTGAATCACTATCTTTATTCAAAACTAGTTACGATAACTTACTGTAAGCAAATACTGGGCAGGTTGACCATTATAGTTATTGTTAGTGACATAATCTTTATCAAATAAATTGTTTACTTTTAGTGCTACAGACCAATCAGTGGTAACTTGATAAGCTGCACTAACATTGACTAAAGTATGGCTAGGAAGCACTACACGAATCTCTTCAAACGTTACGGGGTCAAAAGCAACATCTTCACGTTCACCTTGATAATTTATACTAGCCAGTAAATTTAGCTTTTCCCATGTTTGGCTTATTTGGTAGCTTGCGGTTTCTTTAGCGCGACGAATCAATGGTTTATTACTATTGCTATCTTTCGCATCTAGATAACTTAATTGCACTTGATGATTTAGCCCTAAATACTCTGATGAAAGCGTAAGCTCAGCGCCATCAATTTCGGCTTCATTAACGTTAATTGGATGGTAGGCATAGTTTTCATCTGGTTGCCATTCAATTAAATTGTCAATTTTTGTGTTAAAAACACTTATTTCGGTATTTATGCCTGATAATTCACTTTTTACTAATAACTCAATACTGTCTGATGTTTCGGCAACTAAATCAGGATTTCCATAAGAATAAAAATCTTTTGGATAATACAAGTCATTAAAACTTGGCGCTTTAAAACCGCTGCCAACACTAAGGCTAATAAGCGAGTTTTGAGCAAAACGAGAGCCAATGCCAAAGTTATATGTTACTTCACTATCAACACCTTCAATATCGTCATAACGCAAAGCACCGTCTACAATGATGGTATTGTTGTCAAAGGCTAAACGGGTAAATGCTGCTTTAATATCTCGTTGAGTGATTGTGTAAGGCGTTAATGTATCAACTTCTTCATCAATGAAATCAAAACCTAAGTTAGTGGTTAATTGCTTTGTTAGTTGTAAACCACCTAACCAACTTGCCTGTAATCTAGTTGTTTGGAATAAACTACCATCTTTTTCAGCGATGCCATTACCAAAGGTTCTGCTTTCATTTTTCTGTTGGCCAATAAAGAAGTTTTGGTTCCAATTACCATTATCTTGACTTGCAGATAGCTGCCATTGTTGATTTTCAAAAGAACTTTCATTTGCACCACCATAGGCATTATCGTAATCACTTTCACCTTGGTTGTATTTAGCTAGCCAATTCACTTGCCAGTGTTGATTGATTTTTTGATGACCAACTATCGAGATATTTTCACGGTTATAGCCATCATCATCTTCTTCGGCGCCATCAAAAACATCATAACCATCACTTGATTTTGTCGCTGCAGTGAATGTAGTACTGCCGTCACCATGGCCTAAAGCTCCACTAATACTGAGCTGTTGTTGTTTCATATTACCAAAACCTAAATCAGCCGCTATTTCGCCAGCAGCTAATTTACGGGTGAATATTTGAATAACACCTCCTATAGCATCTGAGCCCCAAAGAGCTGCTCTAGGGCCTTTTATTACTTCGATGCGTTCAATTTGCTCAACGGAAAGATCTGAAAAAGCAGTTTGTCCTAACGTTGCAGAACTAATGCGCTGGCCGTCAATAATGACTAAAATGTGACCGGAGTCTGTACCACGGCTAAATAATGATGTTGTCTGACCAGCGCCACCACTTTGTGATATTTGCAGGCCATTAACATCGTTGAGTAATTCTGCAACAGAGTTAGCCGATGATAAGTCAATATCAACACGACTGATCACTTTGACACTGCTAAGTAAATCAGCACTACTTTGTGATGAACGATTGGCCGTGACAACAATGGTTTCAGTTTCGTGAACTGTATTGGATGTTTGGTTTGCGAAAGTTAATGCGGGTGTTACCGAGCTCGCAATGGTTAAAGCTAAAAGTGTTTTTTTCATGTTTTTTCTTAATAAATTTCATCAATAAACACCCTCCGTGAATACTTGATGGAATACTTAATACCAAGTTGATATTAGGCATATAGTCATTCAGGCCGGTCTCCGGACTTAAAGTGATCATCGTTAATTAACATGAGCACTTATTACCGTTGCGGGGGCAGTGTTGGGTTTATATTTATTATCAATATGATAAGTAAGTATTCACCAACTTCCCGTTTAATTTGCATTCACTTGTTCCTTACAAGCGCAAACACCTGATTTAATATTCTTAACTTGCTTATGGTTGAATAATTCAGTTAAGGCTAAATGTTAGAGCAGCGATACCAATCCTAGTATCGCAACACTAACGGATTTTTCACTAGGTTTTGTTTATTAACTCCCTAGTTTTGTCAATATCAGCACACAGTAATTTCAATTCTTTCAGGCTACGCATAGTCATACGATGCATGGCATCGGCGTTAGGTTGAATTATTTGGTTGTTTTTAACGGCTGGAATAATTGGCCAATCTTGCCAGTTAAAACCTTTTTTATCGCTTTGATTTATTGATAGTGGCTGAATAATTAATTGAATTGGTGCTTGTAATATTTTCTCTATATTCACTTGTGGGTAAGGCATAGCAACTTGTTCAAAGGGGTTACTCGCTTGGCAAATATTTAAAAACTGTTGAGGCCAACTTCCTTTTGCTACCGTGGTTAATGGTCTTGACCATAACTCGTAAAATACTGTGATGGGGGTTTTATCTTGGTATTGTTCTTTAATTAATTCAAGCTCACTTAAAAGCTTCTGTGCTTGTTGTTCTGCATGATTTTTATGTCCAGTTAATTGACCGAACTCGCGCATTTCTTTGGCAATATCCTCAAAGCTATTAGGCTCTGAATATATTATATTGAACCCCAACTGTTTTAATCTAGCAAGGTCATCACTTGGGTTACCGCTTTTCCAAGCAATGATAAAATCAGGCTGCAAGGCGATTACTTTTTCTATTTGCAGGCGTAAGTAATTACCAATAGTAGGAATGTTTTTTGCTTGCTTTGGATAGTCGGCAAAAGCTGTGGTGCCAATAATCTGTTCGCCAGCACCTATGTCATAAAGCATCTCTACTATGTGTGGAGAAAGTGCAATGATACTAGGTTTATGTTCCTGAGCCGATTCAACAATACCGGAAAAGGTCAAACTAAGGAAAGTTAGCAATATTAGGTGTTTGGTTGTTTTTATCATTTTTTACTCGCGACCTACTCTATTTTTTTATAACGGGTAACTGCTTGTTTACCAATCAATGCCTTTTTGCGCTTTTATACCGCTATCAAAAGCGTGCTTGATAGCTTGCACTTCACTAACCGTATCGGCCAAATCAATGATGGCTCGATGGCATCCTCTACCTGTGATTATTACATGTTGGTCTTTAGGGCGGTTTTTCAACGCACTGATAACCTCATCCAAATCAATGTATTTGTAGGCAACCATATAAGTTAATTCATCAAGTAAAACTACATCGACATTTTTATCGTTTAATAGCGCTTTACTTCGTTGCCAAACTTTTTGTGCTGCTGCAATATCTTGTGTTTTATCTTGCGTGTTCCAAGTAAAACCCGTTGCCATTACATCAAAACTTACGCCAGCATTTTCAAGTAAAGATCGTTCTCCACAAGCCCAAGTTCCCTTTATGTATTGCACAACGGCAGCATTTAAACCATGGCCAACAGCACGGGCAATGGTGCCAAAACCAGAAGTGGATTTACCTTTGCCATTCCCTGTAATAACAATTAATAAGCCTCGTTCTTCTTGAGCTTCGTCAATGCGTTGGTCAACCTTCTCTTTTACGGCTTGCATACGTTTTTTATGTTGGGCACTTTTTTTGTCTGGGCTTTTATCTATCATATTTTTCTCTTAATTAATCATGTTGTATTTCGTAACTATGAATCAGGAACTCGTTATTGTTAATTAATATTTCTTGTTTTCACCATAATAAATAAGAAGAATATACTGCCTAAAGCTGAGGTGATTATACCAATAGGAATTTCTGCATTAGCTAAAGCTGAACGAGCAATGATGTCAACCCAGATCAAAAAGCTACCACCAATTAAGGCGCTACCAATGACCAGTTTTAGTGTGGTTACTCCAATAACTTGTCTAACAATATGAGGGATCATTAAACCAACAAAGCCTATGCCGCCGCAATATGCAACAATGGTTGCGGTTAATGCCGCACAAAGGCCGAGCATGAGTAAGCGTAATTTATCAACATTTACACCTAAACTTGCAGCACTTTCATCACCAAGTAGTAAGGCATCAATCTGACGATGCAATGCGGTAATAATAAAAATAGTAATGAGCAATACGATAGCGATAATGTAAAAATTGCTCATTTCAACGCGAGATAAACTACCCATTAGCCAAAAAATAACGCGGTTAGTGGCAAAAGGTTCTCCAAAATAAAGGATGAATTGAGTAATAGCCGCAAGCATGAAAGACACAGCAACCCCGGTAAGTAGTAGCTGTTCCATTCGCTGTAATACTTTGGCAATAATAAGCACTATAGAAATAGCCAATAAAGCGCCGAGAAAAGCAGCAAGGGGTAGGGCAATTGCTAACTGTTCTCCTAAAGAAATGTTGGCGATAGTTGCCCCTAAACCTGCACCTGATACTATACCGAATAAATAGGGATCGGCTAGCGGGTTACGTGTGGTGTTTTGCAAAATAGCCCCCGCAATAGCTAACCCCATACCCGCTACTAAAGCCACTAACACTCTTGGAACTCGAACTTGCCAAATTACCATTTGACTTATTTGGTCAGAGCAACTACCTATTAAACATTGAAAAACTTGATCACTACTTAAATCAGCAGGACCAAAATTTAAGCCTGCTATGGAAGAGACCAATGTAAAAAGTAACAAAGCGGTGATGGTTAGGATAAATTTATTCATGTTTGCTTCTGTCGTTTGAGCTTATTGTTTGCGTTTGGGGCAAAGAAAAAAAGACTCGTGGCTTGTGAAACAAATTATCTTGTTCTACTAAGCAGGGTAATCTAAATACTTTGCTTAATTGAGCTACTGTTAATACTTCTTCTGGCGTGCCATCGGCAATTAACTGGCCTTGTTCTAGCAGTAATAATCGTTGGCAATATTGGCTCGCCAAATTAAGATCATGTACTGTCATAATTACGGTGATGTTTAACTGGCTGATAAGATTTAAGACTTGATGCTGATAATAAACATCAAGGTGATTTGTTGGTTCATCTAAAATAAGGATTTGGGCTTTTTGTACCAAAGCTCGGGCAATTAAAACACGCTGTTGCTCGCCACCTGAAAGCTGGCTATACAGCATTTTCTCAGTGTGGGATAAACCTACTTTTTTTAGTGCTAGTTTTATCTGTTGTTTGTCATGATCACCATCTATGGCAAAGAAATTTTTGTAAGGTAATAACCCCATTCTTACTATATCGATAACCGTTAATGAAAAAATGGCTTCTGCTTTTTGTGTAACATGAGCAAAATGTTGTGCTAGTTCTTTAGCCGAATAATGGTTGATTGCTTTATTTTTAAGGAGAACAGACCCAGAAAGTACTGCTGCTTTAGTATTTTGTTGCTGATTAGTAATACAGCGTAAGAGGCTCGTTTTCCCAGCACCATTTGGACCAATAATGCCGATAACTTCGCCTTTACTCACAGTAAAGGAGATATTTTTGAGAATGATTTTGTTATTGATCTGCCAATGAAGCTGATCAACGTGTAGTTGTATCGACATAGTTTGTTGGTGTTTTCCCGCACTCAAAATGATTAAGGTTTATTCTACCCGTTGTTCAATAAATTATTTCAAAGGGTATTAGTATCTAAAAGGCTAAGTATCTGACTTATCGTTTTATTTTATCAATAAATGCTGACATAAAATGACGAATTACAGTTGCGGGTACAGTTGAGGAATTCTTAATTAATACAATTATGTACTTTAAAGCCACCTCATTCCCTAGCCAATAGAAAGAGTTTACGTTGAGATTGAATAATTAGCAAGCTTTAGAGGTTTAGATGGCTAAAAAAAACATACTAAACAAAATTTTTCTACTACGCTTAGAATTGAATATATTTACTTTGGGAGCTAAAAATGAAAGGTAATAGTAAAGTTATTGCTAGTCTTAATGGTTTATTGCATAACGAACTAGCAGCAGTTGATCAATATTTTACCCACTCGCGCATGTATCAAGATTGGGGATTAGATAAGTTATTTGAGCAACTCGATCATGAGATGCAAGAGGAGCTCACTCATGCTGATGCATTAATCAAACGAATTTTGTTTCTTGAGGGAACACCTAACCTATCAAGCCGTCGTGATTTACTCATTGGCGATGATGTACCATCAATGTTAAAAAATGATCTTATTTTAGAAATGGAAGTTGTTGCTGCATTAAAAGTCAGTATTGAGTTATGTGAAACAGAAAAAGACTATCAAAGTCGCGAGATATTAGAGAAACTTCTAGAAGACACTGAAGAAGATCATGTTTATTGGCTTGAAAAGCAATTAGGTTTAATTGATAAAATTGGGCTGAATAATTATATACAATCACATATGGGTAGCCACTTAGGCGCTTAAACTAGCGAAAGGATTTTATGATGAAAGGTGATAAAAGCATAATTGCTCTGCTAAATAAGGCGCTTGCGGTAGAGTTAGTGGCAATTAATCAGTATTTTTTACATGCCAGAATGTATAAAAATTGGGGATTGGACAAATTAAATAAAGCTGATTATAAAATTTCAATTGAAAAAATGAAGCAAGCTGATGACTTAATTGAACGAATACTCTTTTTAGAAGGTTTACCTAATTTGCAGGATTTAGGGCGCTTGCATATCGGTGAAAGTACAACAGAAATGCTGCAAGCAAATTTAGATTTAGAGCATGGCTCTCGAGCTGTATTACAAGAAGTAATTAAGGCTAGTGAACAGCACAAAGATTATATTAGTAGAGATTGCGTTGAAGACTTATTAGAAAATGTAGAAGAGCAAATTGACTGGATTGAAGCGCAGCAATATTTGATTGCTAATGCTGGTTTGGAAAACTACTTACAATCGATGATGGATTAGGCGACACTAGGTTCAGCTTCTGCGATCTGCATAAGTTTATTATTCAGAACACGTTTACTGCATTGGCAGCATTTACCGCATTGTGAGCCTATTTTTAATTCACGGCTTAATTGCTTCATTGTGTGAGCACCATTGTCTACTGCCACTTCAATTTGCGTGTCAGTTACACCGTGACAAATACATACGTACATAAGTGATACCAGAAATGTTTTTAATCAATGTCTATATGTTAATGCAAATGAGAGTGATTATCAATAACAAATGTGTCGATTGAATGATCTAAATCAAAAAAAGCAGCCGAGGCTGCTTTTTTAACTTCTAAAATAACGCTAGCCCTAAAGTAAAGCTTCTACCAAATTTTAACGCGTTTATCTGGCGCGATATACATAGCATCGCCTTCTTTAACATCAAATGTTTCATAGAATTTATCAACGTTAGATAATATACCTAAAACACGGAATTCACCCGGTGAGTGCGGGTCTGTTGTTACGCGGTTACGCATTGATTTTTCTACGATTTTACCACGCCAAATTTGAGCATAACCCATAAAGAAGCGTTGATCGCCAGTTAAGCCGTCAATTACAGGGGCTTCTTTGCCGTTTAAAGAAGCTTTATAAGCTTTATAAGCAATAGTAACTCCCGATAAGTCACCAATGTTTTCGCCTAATGTTAATTCACCGTTAACGTTTAAATCATCAAAAACTTGGTAACTAGCATATTGCTCAACTAGCGCTTTAGTACGTGTAGCAAACTCTTTAAGATCTTGCTCTGTCCACCAGTTGCGTAGGTTACCTGTTGCATCATATTTACTGCCTTGGTCATCAAAGCCGTGACCCATCTCATGTCCAATTACTGCGCCAATACCACCGTAGTTTACGGCATCATCCGCTTTCATGTTAAAGAATGGTGGTTGTAAAATTGCCGCAGGGAAAACGATTTCGTTTGCTGGTGGATTATAATAGGCATTAACCGTTTGCGGTGTCATGTGCCATTCCCATTTTTGAATTGGTCCGCCTAGCTTAGCAAGTTCTTTTTCACCAGATACTTTACGCGCACGAATGAGGTTCCCCACCAACCTATCGGGGTTGATCGAAAGTTTGGAGTAGTCTTCCCATTGATCAGGGTAGCCAATTTTAGGCGTGAAAGCGGCAAGTTTTACCTGTGCTGCTTTTTTAGTATCATCAGACATCCAGCTTAAGTTATCAATGCTAGAACCATAAGCATCTCGTAAATTTTCAACTAATTCACTCATGCGTGATTTAGCTTCAGGGGTAAAGTGGCGTGCTACATAAACTTTGCCAATAACTTCACCTAAATTTCTATTTACAACACTAACACCGCGCTTCCATTGTGGACGCTGTTCTTTTCGACCGCTTAGTTGTTTAGAGAAATAATCAAAGTTTTCGTTATCTAATTCTGTTGTTAGGTAACTTGCAAATGCATTTAAGGTATTAAACGTTAGATATTGCTGCCAAGTTGAGAGTGTGGTTTCGTCAAATACTTTACCAAAACCTTCGATAAAGCTAGGTTGTCTAATAATAATATCTTTTTGCTTAGCAATACCTTCAGCAGCTAAAAATGTTTGCCAGTTGAATTTATCACTAAGGGTACTTAAATCATCAATCGCTATTTTATTATAGCTTTTTTCACTGTCACGTCTTTCAACACGCGTCCAATGCGAATCAGCTAACTTAGTTTCTAACGCCATAATATTTTTAGCTGATTCTGCTGCGTTAGGTATATTTGCTATTGTTAACATTTTTTCAATGTGGGCAAGGTAGCCTGCGCGTAATGTTACAAAGCGTTCTGCGTCATTAAAATAATAATCTCTATCAGGTAAGTTCAAACCACTTTGTGTAACATAGGCAGCGTAACTTGTTGAATCTTTTTCATCAATATCAATGTAGATACCCAAAGGGTTAGAAATGCCTACCGTTGAATAAGTGCCAAAGAATTGTGCTAAATCATTCTTACTTTGAAGTTCATTAATTGCATCGAAAATACTCTGAACAGGGGTTGTTCCTAAGTTATCTCTCGCCTCTGTATTCATAAACGAGCGAAATAAATCTGCAACTTTTTGCTCGTCAGATCCCATTTTTAAATCATCAGTTGCAGCAAGTTCTTCAATAATCGCTTTTACATCTTCAACGGATTGATCATATAAATCATTGAAAGAGCCAATCGAAGTTTTATCATCAGGAATTTTATTTTTGTTCATCCAACCGCCATTGATATAGCGATAAAAATTATCTTGCGGACGAACGCTTTTATCTATGTTGGCTTGCTCAAGTCCTGAAGCTAAAACTGTTTTTTGTGGCGCTTCAATACTTTTTTGTTCTGCGGTATTAGTATCATCGCTATTACTACAGCCACTAAGTAGCAGTAAGGAAGAACAGACTGCGCTTGCTATAATTGCTTTCATTTATTAATTCTCACTTTGTATTTATAATGTACTTTTCTATGTGTTTCGATTTCGCACCGCTAGAACATGTGCACTGAAAAACATGGTTGATGGATGGTACGAAGAATTTAGCTAGAATTCTAGTTAGAGACACATCTATTTACACTTATTTATGTAACCAAAAAGTTATAAGCTATTTACATTACATTCACAAGTGTGGTTGAGGTGATTGGTTAGCTTTATCGGATAGAATGCTAATCTGTTTGATTTTTCTCAGAGAGAAAAAGATCTACAGCGCACTGACACATTTCATCAATTTGGCTAGCATCGGCATAAATTCCATCAATAACGAGTTGAGCTATGCCATGCAGGGTTGCCCATGTCACTTGCGCTAATCGTAGTGAATTTTGTGACTTTGGTAAGATGCCTTTTTGCTGCCATGCTTCGGTCATTTCAACCTGATATTGAAAACTAGGGTAAGCCACATCAATAAGAGTTTGTGAGCTATTTGGTTTTTCATCTGATTTTTCCCCCTTCATTTTCCACAATGTGCTACCAAACATTAATTTATAAATAGCCGCATTTTGGGTCGCAAAGCGTACATAAAAATGAACAAATGTATGGTACTTTTCTTGGTCGGTTAACTCATTATTATTAAATATTTGCTCAGCTTTAGTTTGCCAAGAAGTAAAACCTTGCGCGGCTATGGCAGAAAGCAAATCATTTTTATCTTTAAAGTGATGATATGCGGCAGTGCGAGATACACCTATACGTTCAGCAAGCTTTCTTAAGGATAAGGATTCAATACCTTGTTCGGTTATCATCGCTGTTGCTGTAGCGAGCAAACTACTTTGCAAGTCACCATGATGGTAAGTTGAATTTTTAGTGCTTGCCTTGCTTGTTTTATTTACTGACATTTTTTTCATTATTTTTATCTTTAAAGTGAGTGTCACTAAAGTGTTTTTCTATGAGGCATGGCCACATTAGAAAAAATAATACCCGCAACCAAAGACATAAAAATAAGGAAAGTTTGAGAGCCTAAATCTGTCACATCTACCATTTGTTGCCCCGAAACTAAGCTATTTAACCCAATATAAACTTTACTCCCTGGCACCAAAACAACTAAACCTAATAAGCGTACAATAGAAGAGGGTAAGTTCATAATGCGAGAGAATAAATTACTGTAAACACCTAAAGCAAAAGCCCCTACAAAGGCGCCTAAAGCAACACCTAAATAACCACTAGCCCAAATACTAACACTAAAAGAAATGTAACCTGCAATCATCCCCCAAGGTGCATCTTTTATACGTACTTTGAATAAAATAACCAGAGAAATAGATAATGTGGTTACGGCAAGCCATGAAGTCCAAACAGGCATAGTTTCTGGCGGTATAAAACTCACATCACCCCAGATAAGTTTTCCTAAAGCCATGCCTAGCACCGCGCCAAAGTAAAGTTTAAACAACACCATAATACTGTCCATTATACGAGCAGTACCAGACATTAAATGTCGAGCGGCTAATTCTGACAAACCTACGGTTAAAGACAACCCTGGAATAAAAGCGATGATACTTGAAAGAATTACCATTGGCATATTGATGCTTGGGTCGAATAGTGAAATGAAAGAAGCTAACAGCGAAGTAGTTAATGCCGCCATTGGCTCTAGCATTTCAGTTACACGACGTGAGCGTTCTGACCACATAACAAACAAAAATACAACAAAGCCTAATATAGTTGACCAAAAAACATCATGCCAACTCGTGTGCATTAACATAGCAAAGGCACCACTTGATGCGCCAAAAGCTAAAAATGTTAATAAACCCCCATAAGGAGGTGGTTTTGCGTTTACTTCTTTCAAACGCTCTATAGCTTCAGTTAACGTTCTTTCACCATTGATAAGCTCATCTACTAACTCGTCAATACGCGCTAATGAACCAAGATCTATTTCGCCCGGCGTAACACGCATTAAATGATTGTATTGCTGATCATCTTCATCATCAGACAAAATAAAGGTTAATGCGGTTGGAGTAATAATAAAAGAGGCGCGTATTTCTAAAAAACTGGCAATAGAAAGCAAATTGTCTTCTAAACGATATGCAGTAGAGCCTAGCTTGTGAAGGGCGGTACCAAGTCGAATAATGAATCGACGTTTTTGATAAAAGTCATCTGCATGTGTCATAACGATAGAATAATAGGGGTAAGTAAAGCTTGTATGCTATGTTAATGTATTTCTAGCAATTGTAAAATTTTTCAAGGAAAAATATGACTTTATTGATTATTCTAGTCTGTGTTTTTGCTGTGGTTGCTGTAATGGTGATTTTGGGAGAACGTTTTGGCAAACCGATGAGTGATAAGCAACAAGTAAAATTTAGTAAAGCAACCTGGGTACTGGTGTTTTTGTTATTACTTGCTGCTATTGTCAGAGAGATGCTTTAAGTGAGTAAAGGTGATTACTCACTTTATGTTATTATCTTATTCTTTTGGTGCAGAATCAGGCCACTCTGCAAATGGGAATGGGTACATTTCAGAATTTACGGTTAAGAATTGGTTGATCTGATATTGATATGTATTCAAATTTTGGCCAAATTTTACCAGAGGCTGATTTGGTTTTTCAGACAATAATAAAGAGAAAAATTGAAAAATAGCAATAAGTGTTATTCCTAAACGAACAAAGCCAGCTAAAAAGCCATAACATAACATTGCAATACCGCGTTTTATCGCATTTTTATTATGCCAGGTTTGTTCTGTATTGGCATTATTAACGCTTTCATCTTGGTATTTTTCATTTGAAGATGTTTGTTCTGTTGACTGGCTCTGTGTTGACTCTGTATCTTTTATCGTCTCATTTTGAGATACATCTTCGTTTTGAGTTTTTTGTGAGGGTGATAATTTATCTTCATCGTGATTCATACTACTTTCCTTTTTAACTATTCAAGTTTTGTTTATTACAAGTTAGTTATAGCAAAGACGGTGCCATAGAGAATTCTTTTTAATTTCAAGGTGTTACTGTTGTTGCTTGTCGGTGTGGTTACATATGAAACTAAGAAATGGTCAATATTGATAAGATTTGGTGTTATTGACATATTATGACAGTGGATGTTAATTAGGCATGCTTTATAGAATAGAGCTGCTCTTTGATACATTCTCCTTGTTCATTATAACTTCGATCATACACTGAAACGTTTCCTTCAATATCTTGAATGATTATATTGGTAGTGCGGGTGCCGTATTCTGGTGAAACGATGAAAATAGAGCTAAGTCTCTGCTCCCAATCTAAGGGCACACCTGTATTGGGCAGATTTTCCATTTCTGCTTGTTGGTTATTTTGCATTAAGTTAAATAATTCATCTATATTTAATGGTTGCTCTGCAAAAGAACTAATAGCATTGGCAAGTTGACTTTGCCCCAAGGCCATTTTTGGCCAAATATCATCGAGGGTGCCATTACACAGGCTGTGAAAGCCGGTAGCTAATGGTTGTTGTTTTTGTGAAACACTATCAAAACAAGTCAAATTGTTTAGTTGACCAAATACTAAATTAAAGCCGTTATACTGATGTGTTGATTTACCTAGTTTCCTTGTTATTTCTTTATCTTGCTTAGCTAATGCTTGTATTACTAAATCGCCACGAGATTGTTTTTTATTATCAAAGAGCTCCGGTTGCCGAAAATTGGTTAATGCACTAAATCGTCCTTGTTTATTTAAACCGAGCCAAGTGCCTCCTGCTTGCAAATCTTTACCAGCTAAAATGGTGCTTTGATTGTCTTTTTCAGGCCACCAGTGCATTGCCTGTGTTGGCCTTTGATGAAATTCATCTCGATTTGCACAAATGATCACTGGATATTTGGGGTGTTTTTTGATGGCAAAAAATAAAATACACATCTGAATGATAATTTTTTTAATTTGAAATTATAACTTATGGTAACTCTTTCTTTATACAAGGTGTTAGCTCAGGTAATATTCAAATAAATAAATTCTCTTATCGCAACGTAACTAAGGCATGAAAATGTTTGAAATTCCCAAGATAAATTTAAAAGACAAGGTGTCAGCACAAGAATGGCAAATTCGAGTTGATTTAGCTGCTTGTTATCGCTTAATGGTAATGCATGGTTGGGATGATCTTATTCATACTCATATTTCAGCGCGTATTCCTGACACTGAATATATTTTAATTAATGCATTTGGCCTAGCTTTTGAAGAGGTTACTGCATCAAACTTAGTTAAAATTGATATTGAAGGTAACATCATTGACAAGGATTGTCCGTTTGAAATCAATCCTGCTGGTTTTACTATTCATAGTGCAGTTCACGAAGTGCGACATGATGATATGTGCGTTATGCATGTTCATACTAATGAAACTATTGCTGTTGCAAGCCTTGAAGACGGCTTGTTGCCATTAAGTCAATATTCTATGTTTGCTCTTGCATCATTAAGTTATCATGATTATGAAGGTTTAGCGGTAAATCATGAAGAAAAGCTAAGATTACAAAATGATTTAGGCAATACTAACTTTATGTTATTGCGTAATCATGGCGCAATGACTTTAGGTACATCTATTGGTGATGCTTTTATGCATATGTATGATTTAACACGTGCGTGTCAGGTGCAATTACAGGTTATGGCAACAGGTATGAAGCCTATTTATGCGCCACAAAGTATTGTTGATGGTATTAAAGCTCAAGCGAATATTGTGCATACAGGTAAAACTGGTGGAGAAACCGCGTGGCCAGCGATGGTGCGAAGAGTTGCAAGAGCATATCCAGATTTTGCTGATTAATAGTGCCATTTAAAAGATAAATAAAGAGATAAAAATGAAAATTACCCATATTGAAGTATTTGATATTCACTGCCCTAAACGTCCGGGGTGGAATCCGGTTTTTGTACGTATTCACACTGATGAAGGTCTTAGTGGCGTAGGCGAAGCTGGTTTGGCATACGATTGGGGACACAGTGCAGCTGCGGCTATGATCAAAGAAATTTGTGAAGCGGTGTTGATTGGCTTTAACCCCTTTAATACTGAGCTGTTATGGTCGCGCATGCTCAGGGAAAGTTTTTGGGGGTTAGGTGGCGGTCCAGTATTGTATTCTGCCATGAGTGCGATAGATACCGCACTTTGGGATATTAAAGCCAAAGCGCTAGGTGTGCCTGTTTATCAATTATTAGGTGGTAAAGTAAATGACAAGTTACGCACTTATGCTAGCCAATTACAATTTGATTGGGATAAGGATATAAATAAGTTAATTGAGCCAGAAGAATATGCACAAGCAGCATTAAAAGCAGTGAGCGAAGGTTATGATGCGGTAAAAGTTGATCCTATTGTTTATAACAAAGATGGCAGTTCATCATTCGACAGAACTAAATTATTCACTAAACCACAAATGCGTTTATTTGGTAACCGGTTACGTGCCATTCGTGATGCAGTAGGTGAAGATGTCGACATTATTTTTGAATCGCATTCATTAATGGGGGCTGCATCGGCAATTCAAATGGGTGCTATTGTTGAAGAAGTTGGCTGTATGATGTACGAAGAGCCTGTAAATTATTTAAATTCAGCAGTACATAAAAAAGTTTCTGATAATGTAAATGTGCCCATTGCTGGTGGCGAGCGTTTATATCATCGTTGGGATGTGCGCCCTTATTTTGAAGCACAAAGCATTGATGTTTTACAACCTGATGTCGGTTTGTGTGGGGGGTTTACTGAAGCGAAAAAAGTATGTGACTATGCTGATGTTTACGATATCCGTATTCAAGCGCATGTTTGTGGAGGTCCTGTTGCAACAGCAGCATCCTTGCATTTAGAAACGGCTATCCCTAACTTCTTAATTCATGAGCATCATACTTATGCCATAAAAGATTGGAATCGTGAATTGTGTTTACAAGATCCACAGCCTAAAAATGGTTTTTTCCAAGTCACAGAAGTGCCAGGTATTGGTATTGAGCTAAATGATGAAGTGGTAAAACGCTCACCACATGTCACTATTAAATAACTAACTTTATAGTGATTACAAATTAATAAAATACCAACGAAGTGCATTGTCATAACATAATGCGCTTTTTTCTTGTGCGGTTAATGCTTGAAAAAAGTAGCTTGAGGTGATTGTTTGCCAGTAATATTGGTAGCTGCTTTTGCTAAATAGACATAATGGAAAATTACTGGCTAACATCATTTTTTTTACACCAAAAACATTGAATATCACCGTTAAATTTTCATTCAACCAAGCTGATTGGTAATTTCTATCTGTCATCTCCCAGCCAGAGCACTTTATCGCAACATGAGGAAATATTGAGAGTTTAACGAGGTTGTTTTGCCAATGCTGCCATTCAATACTTTGTAAGTCAGCAGGTGGGAAACCGGCATGGTTAATAATGAATCTTATATCTGAATTATCACTAATAACATCGCATAGAGCATTAACAGTTGCATGTTCAGTAAACGCTAGCTGTGTTTCAAAAATCAAGCCTTGCTCAATATTGACAGCAAAATCATTGAGTAATTTAAAATTACTCAATGCCTGTTTATTCGTTAATAAACTTAAGGCTTGTTCATCTAATATATGCCTAACACCTACAAAAGAACGAAATTTAGCTAACCTTGTTATAAACTTTTTAAAGTCATGCCCCGATGCTGTTAAATCAATGGTTGCTATGGTTCGAAAAGGTGTATTACATGTTTGCTCCAATGCGGCAAGTTCTCGCCAAGGTTGGCTATTATCAAAACCTGCTTCAATATGAATAAAACCAGCTAAAGTTAAGTCAGATTCGAGAGCTAAGTCACTTTCTTCAAACGTTTTATTGATAAGTGACTTGTCAGGCCAAAAAGGCGGTGTGTCAGGTTTTAACCAATAATAATCACCTTGTTCTACGTTGAATAAGTGCAGGTGAGGATCTATAATTTTCATACTCGTTACTCGCAGTTTTATTGCACAGTATAACCACCATCAATTACCTGCAAGCTACCAGTGATAAATTTTGCTTTACTCGATGCTAAAAATAGCACTAACTCGGCTACTTCCTCTGGTTGGCCTAACCGGTTTAACGGCTGCAATCTTTCTTCTTCACGGTGAACTTTTGATTTGTCTGCCCCAGATTTTTGGCAGTAATTATCAATAGCTTGGTGGTATAAAGGCGTTTCGATAGTACCAGGGCAAACAGCATTAGCACGAATGTTAAAAGCGGCATAATCTAATGCTGTGGTTTTCGCCATAGAAGCAAGAGCACTTTTACTTAAGTTATAAGCAAATGAATTGTGCTTAGCAATAAGGGCTTGATCTGAAGACATTAAAATAATCGCGCCATTTTTATTCATTTTCATATTAGGTAAAACTGCTTTTATTGCAGCATATGCGCCTTTAACATTAATATTTAATACTTTGTCAAAGTCAGCTTCATTAGTATTTTCTATATTGGCGGAAAAATGAATACCCGCATTAGAAACTAACACGTCAATAGTGTATTTGTGGCTTATGCGATTAATAATAGCTGTGACTTGTTCGATATTAGTAACATCACATGAGCAAAATTCACCTAAAGGTGAAGGTGATAAATCTAGATTAAAAACAAGATAATCATTTTCTAAAAATAGTTTTACTATGCTTAAGCCTATACCTGAGCTGCCACCGGTTATTACACATGTTTTTTTCATTCATTTAGCTCGCAAGTTTATCAGCGTTGAAGTTTTATTAATGATAACGCTAAGTTAATGCGACTTCCATTTTCTTATTTTTACTATTTCGCTATAATGATGATAATTAATAGTAATGAGAATTTTCCATGAAAGCATGCGGTGTAGAAATAAAAGGTAATGATGCAATAATTTGTATTATGACAAAAGAGAATAATTTGTATGATATTCCTCATACGCGAGTGCAAAAAGTTAGTTTAGATAACGCAGGTGATGCTGAACAAGTACAAAAATTTCAGTTTACTTTTGCTAAGCTAATGGAAGACTATCAAGTAACGAATGTACTTATTAAAGGGCGCGCTTTAAAAGGTAAGTTTGCTGGTGGCCCTATCGGTTTTAAAGTTGAAGCAGCTATTCAATTGATACAAGAGCTAAATGTTGAAATTCTTGCTGGTAGCTTTATTAAAAAAGAACTATCAAAAAGTCAAATTGATATAGATTTTCGTGATACAGGCTTGAAGCAATATCAAGAGCAGGCTTTTGGTACAGTGTTTGCTTTTTTAGAGAGTCATTAAATAGTTTTATCATCAATAAGATTATGGTAACTTTTGTATAAAATAATAAAAGCCACTTAAGTTTAGGTGTTAGGTTTAGGAATTGTTATGAAGGAACAGATGCGCCAACTCTATAAAGTAATATTACTTATCACCGCTGTTATGCTACAAGCATGCGGCGGTAGCTCAGGTGATAAAACCGTTTTTTCTATTTCTGCTGATGTTACCGAAACTAATTTTAGTAATGAATTTTTACATGAATCTACAAGCACTATTGCAATAGAGGTTGATTTCATCGGTGACGGTTTATTAGTTGGTTTTGCGCCAGAAACCGTTCCAGTTCCTTGGCTGGAATACCGTGCGGAAAATGTTACAGAAACTTCTGCAACTATTATTATTGACGTAATTAATGCTCAGTTTTTGCTGGCAAATACTTATACAGCAAAGTTACGTTTAGCCACAAGTAATGCTGACTCCAGTAAGTTTGCATCTCATGATATTGATGTTTCATTATTGATATGGGATTTAGCCGTTGATACACAAAAGGTTAAATTTAACGGTACTTTTGGTGAAGCAAGTCTATCGTCGCAAACAATCACTATATCAAGTGAAACTAATGAATGGAAAGCAAGCACAGATGTAGACTGGTTGTCATTAGATGTTACGTCAGGTACAGGCGATGGCGTTATAGTGATAACGCCAGACATTAGTTCATTTATAGAATCAGGTCTGCAACAAGGTAATATTATTTTAACTGAAGTGACTTCGGGTGACAGTAAACTAGTGCCAGTAGATTTAGCACTAGATAACGTTTATTTACTTGCTGAGCGTTCCACAGTTGCATTGACCTCTACAAATAGTATATCAGCGTTAGAAAAAACACTGACTATTGGTAATAATGGTGGATTAATCGTTGATTGGCAAGCTTCAACACAAGCCAGTTGGCTTACGTTAATACCCATTAGTGATAACCAGTTGCAAATTACTGCAGACCCATCAATTGCTCCCATGAATGAGAATTCAGCAGCTGAAGTGGTGATTTCTGCTAGCCAAGATACAACAATCGTCAGTGAAACTATTACTGTCAACTTTTACAATAGTGATTTGGTTGTTGAAAATAAAGTACTGGAAACGTTAGAAATTAATGATAATAAAATACTTACTTCACCTTTGAATCCTAGATTTTATGTGGCTGTTGGGAATCAATTACTTACTTATCATCAATATACAGGCGAGCTTGAATCTAACTTAACTGTCTCTCCTGAAAATACGGTTTTAGAACAATTGATAATGCACCCTAATGGAGACTACTTACTAGCAAAAGCTGTTGAAATAATTACGGGAACAGATACGACAACAGGCGAAGTGATCACAACTGAAGTTGTTCATCGTTATCGAGTGAATCTTGCAGATTATAGTATTATTGAAATACTCGAAGCCGAAATCTTATATGAACCAACTGATATAGTACGACTTTTAGGACGTTATTTTGTGGTAACGCAAACGTTAGAGTTTGCCGATGAAAACCTGAAGGTATTATTTTGGGACAGTGCTAATGCTTTTTTTGCTAGTGAAATTGACGTTGCTGAACAAGCCAATACTCTTTTTGCTTTAGATAATAATGCCGTTAGTTTCAAGCGTTATTTACCCCAAGTAAATGACTTTGGAGATGATCAAATCACCACCACGTTAACCCATGAATATCATCCTGAGTTATTGCCTGATGGGCAGTTTATAATTGATTTTATTGTCACTAATGATGAGTCAAATGTTTATGCAATTAGCCAAACCAGTGAATGGATTAGTTTTGATGGAGAAATGTTTGTAGATAATGGCTTGTTAGAAGAAAATGAAAATGTTGAGACATTATTTTTAGAAAAAAACAATAATAGCCAACCAAACTATTTAAGAATTGATGTGACTAGCTCGCTCGGTTTTTATGTAGATATTTATGATGACCAGCAAACAATTTCTTCAACTATTCTAACCCAAGGAAGACAACCTAGCAGCATTAAGCTATCTGGGGATGACCAACGCTTAATTGTTAATGTCGACTCATCAAGTAACCCAGAAGTTGATTCCCAAGTTGAGCTGATAACAATATCCCAATAGTACTATGTATTTTTGTGTAATTTTAAAGGAGCATTTTTGCTCCTTTTTTGTTTTTTATATCTACACTAATAGTGAATTCACAAAAAGATTTTCTTTCAAAATAGCTGAGAACATGATTTAATCAAACACCTGTTTGAAAGTCAGACCACTGACCAGTTGTATAGATTACCGTAAACGACTGAATAAAATATTGGAGAAACCTTATGCCAGAATATAAAGCGCCGATTAGAGACATGAAATTCGTCATGCAAGAATTACTTGATTGTGACAGTCATTATCAAAAATTAGGTTATGAAGATGCTAGCCTTGATATGGTTGATGCCATCATCACAGAGGCGGCTAAATTCACTGAGCAAGTAATTGCGCCTATAAACCAAAGTGGTGACGAGCAAGGCTGTACTTGGACTGATGGTGTAGTAACCACTCCTGACGGCTTTAAAGATGCTTATCAACATTATGTGGAAGGTGGTTGGCCGACTTTATCTCAATCAGAAGAATTTGGTGGGCAAGGTTTACCTCATTCATTAAATACTGCGATTGGTGAGTTTACTTCTGCAGCTAATCATAGTTTTGCTATGTATCCGGGTTTAAGCCATGGCGCTTTAGCCACAATTGAAGCGCATGGTAGTGAGCTACAAAAGCAAATATTTATGCCTAAGTTAGTTGAAGGCACATGGACAGGCACCATGTGTTTAACTGAAGCGCATTGTGGTACAGATTTAGGCATGTTACGCACTAAGGCTGAATTAAATGACGACGGTAGCTATTCATTAACGGGTTCAAAAATATTTATTTCTGCAGGTGAACACGATTTATCAGATAACATTGTTCATATTGTTATTGCGAGAATTCCAGGCTCTCCAGAGGGAAGTCGTGGTATTTCATTGTTTATCGTCCCTAAGTTTAACGTAACTGATGCCGGTGAAGTTGCTGACAGAAACGCTGTATCTTGTGGCTCTATCGAGCATAAAATGGGTATCAATGCTAACGCTACTTGTGTCATTAATTTTGATGGTGCTAAAGGGTATTTAATTGGTGAAGTAAACCGCGGACTAAATTGTATGTTTACCTTTATGAATGCTGCTCGTTTAGGCGTGGCTTCAGAAGGTGTTGCCGCAGCAGAAGCTTCTTTCCAAGGTGCATTAGCTTACGCGCAAGACCGCTTACAAATGCGCTCTCTAACAGGTATTAAAAACCCAGACGGTCCAGCTGATCCTATCATTGTTCATCCTGATGTACGCCGTATGTTGTTAACGCAAAAGTCGATTGCTGAAGGTGGTCGTGCATTAATTGGTTATTTAGCTCAGTTAGTTGATATTGGTCATGCAAGTACTGATGAAGCTGAAAAAGCCAATGCTGAAACAAAAATGGCATTATTAACGCCTATTGCTAAAGCATTTTTAACTGAACTTGGGCTTGAATGTACTAGCCATGGAGTACAAGTTTTTGGTGGTCACGGCTTCATTAAAGAATGGGGCATGGAACAGTTAATGCGTGATACTAAAATTAGCTGTTTATACGAAGGCACTACAGGCATTCAAGCGCTTGATTTATTAGCACGTAAGATTTTAGGCTCTAAGGGTGAAATATTGAAACCTTTTGGTGCTGAAGTTACTGCGTTTTGTGTTGAGAATGCTGGTAATGAAGCAATGCAAGAGTTCATTCAACCTATCATGACCTTCGGTGGTGATTGGCAAAAAATGACTGAAACTTTAGGCTTAAAAGCGATGCAAAACCCGGATGAAATTGGTGCGGCATCGGTAGATTACCTTATGTATTCAGGTTACTTAACACTGGCTTATTTTTGGGCGAAAATGGTTAAAGTGGCTCAAGATAAATTAGCCTCCAGTGACGATGATAAAGCATTTTATCAAGCTAAAATTAAAACTGCACGTTTCTATTTTCAACGAATTTTACCTAGAGCTAATGGTCATGCGGCTTGTGTTGCGAACGGTGCCGATTCAATGATGGATCTTGATAGCGAAGATTTTATTTTTTAAAAAAACTATAAAGTCTCAAACATAAGGGAAGCAACATGCTTCCCTTTTTTGTAACCAGAAGAAGGTATCTTATGGCTTAATGATCTCTTTCACTGCTAACGCTAGATTTGGGTTATTAATATCAGAGCTAGTTGACTTATAAATAACTTTACCTTGACGATTAATAAAGAAAGTCGTTGGCGTGCCTCTAACACCATATAGTTTAACTACAGGTTCACCATTAACCGCTGTAATAAAATCATAACCTCTGGCTTGTATTTCATCTTGAGGCAGTGCACCTTCATCTTCATTAAAGCTGATAGAGACAATTTTAATTCCTGATTCTTGATATCTCTGTTCAAGTTCAACTAATTTCGGCTGAAGCTTTTTACAATAAGGGCACCATGTTGCCCAAAAATGTAAAATAACAGGCTTACCTTGGTAATCGCTAAGAGAAATGATTTTGCCGGTTTGGGTTTTTAATTGCCAAGCAGGCGCTGTTGGATAGTCGGCTGAACTGGCGCTAAATATGCTCATTATGCTCATTATAATAATGAGTTGTGCCGTTTTAAGTTTTACTAAAATTTTCATAAATGCCTAATGTAAAGGGAGAAGTATCTATATGACCTTATAAGTTAGCCTTGTATTACATTAAACAGATACTTTTGTATTCATAAACTTCTATTCGCTGCTATTCATCGCCGAGCAGGTGATGATGAAGGTGCTGAAAATATTTACCAAGCGGGCTAACAAGTTGAACGGTCAAGCCTTGCGTTGATTAGCAACTATATAATGTTACTTCGCAAGCAGGAACGTTTTGAGGAAGCAGAAATTCAGCAAGAAACCTTTGATAAGTTAAATGCTCCTAACCCATATCATTAGTTAGAACAGGCTTACATTGTCCAGAAAAACCAGAAGATAAATAAATCGATCCGCTATTATTAAACGCTTTGGTAAATGCCTCTTATCTAAATCAAGCTTAGCTCAACTTTAGGTTATTTTTTTGAATACTCAGTTAAGATATCATCAGCAATTTTAGCCGCTATCATGATGGTAGGAGCATTTGTGTTGCCACTGATTAAGGTCGGCATTATTGAAGCATCAATTACCCTCAAGTTATTCAAACCTCGTACTTTTAGCTTAGAGTCAACTACTGCCATGTCATCAGTACCCATTTTACAAGTGCCCACAGGGTGATAAATAGTATTCGCTTTATTTTTCAAAAACTCTAAAATTTCTTCATCACTTTGGGTGCTATCACCTGGAAATATTTCTTGACCATTATTATCACTCAGTGGAGGTTGAGACAAAATTGAACGGGCAACTTTAACTGCTTGGATCATATCCTTCTGATCATCTTCATGGCTGAGCATATTCAACGTGATCTTTGGATGTAAGCTTGCTTTATCACCATATAAAGTAACACTGCCACGACTCTTAGGGCGTAATAAACAAGTGTGTATCGAAACACCATAGTTAAGTAGCATTTTTAAATCTCGTCCATGGTCATCAAAAGCTGCCGGAATAAAATGCAGTTGTAAGTCGGGCCTTGATAAATTAGGCTTTGATTTGATAAATCCGCCAGATTCAGCTACTACAGTGGTTAAAATTCCGCTGCGTTTTTTGTTTGAGGACTCTTTGTTGAAAGATAATGGAAAGTACTTTAACGCTTGTTTGAATAACCACCAAGCAGCTTTCGGACGAATTGCTAATAAATCATCGCGCTTATGATGAGTTACAACAACAGTATCTGGATGATCTTGTAAATTTTGTCCAACACCAGCTAATTCGTGTACTAGAGGGATATCATGTTTGACTAACTCATTTTTTGGTCCTACGCCAGATAACATTAATAGCTGCGGTGAGTTAAAGGCACCAGCACTTAATAGCACTTCTTTTTTTGCAAAAATATTATAGTACTTCCCTTTCGTTTTATAACGAACCCCAGTGGCAATTTTGTTTTCGTCAATCAGTAGTTTTTGTACGTGTGCATCGGTAATAACGGTTAGATTTGAGCGATGTAAATTAGGGGTTAAGAAAGCTTTAGCCGCACTACAACGTTGTCCGTTAATTTGAGTTACTTGATAATAACCAACACCTTCTTGATCTTCGCCATTAAAGTCATTATTTAATGGAAAACCAGCTTGTTGTGCTGATGATATAAAGCTGTCGTGAACAGGAGGTTTTGAACATGAATCGGCAACATTTAACGGACCATTCACACCGTGAAACTCATCTTCACCCCGTTCTTGATGCTGGGTGCTTTTAAAGTAAGGCAATACCTCGTCAAATGACCAACCATCGTTGCCAAGTGCTGCCCAATGATCATAATCTTCTTTTTGTCCGCGAATATATAACATGGCATTAACTGAACTACTACCACCTAACGTTCTGCCGCGCGGGTTAAATATTTTTCTATTGTTCTGTGATGATTCAGGCTCAGAATTAAATTGCCAATTAAGCACTTTATCTTTCATCAACTCGATAACACCTATCGGCATATGAATGCTCCAGTGCTTATCTTTAGGGCCTGCTTCTAATAAACAAATCTGATAGTTGCCACAAGCTGATAACTTATCAGCCAAGACGCAGCCAGCAGAGCCACCGCCAATAATGATAAAATCAAAGTTGTTCATTAGAGATCCTTTATACTTTTAATATTTAACAAGTCAGACCACTATGAGGCAAGTCATTGGAAATTTCAAGTCAGCATAAAAAAACGCTTGCGATATAATATCAGCAAGCGTTTAATTTTCTCGAAACTCGAAACTCGAAACTCGAAACTCGAAACTCGAAACTCGAAACTTAAAGCCCTAAAACATTTTTTCCCTGTTTAAAGACAATATCGACAGGGATTTTGGCACTTTCTAAGCGGGCTAAATCGGCAGTTAAAGTTTCACCAATGATACCTTTGCTGACAACCAACTTATCAACACCTTGATAGTCTCCATTTCCTTGTAATGTTAAAATTAGCTTTGATAGAGAATCAATAGCGGCGCTCATCTTGTCCATGTTTACGCTATACAAACCTTGTTCGTTACGACTAAATGCGCCTTTTTCTTGGAAGTAATTGAAGCGAACCATGTTAGCTTTACCGTGTGCTGAACTTGCACCAAAACGTACAGAGCGGAATATTCCAGCCAAAAAGGTCGTGTAGTATTCTTCGAGTTTTCCTGTCGTAATTACATCTTTCTCAAGTAACTGGCGTATCATGTATAAGCCTAAAATATCAGCTTTGCCTTCTTCAAGTGCACTTGCATGCTCTTTTAGAGATTGGCGTACAGTACCTTTATTGTTTAGCGTGTTCTTGATGCCTAAACCATGAGCAACCTCATGAAACATAGTGTTTGCAAAGAAACCTGTAAAAGTAACGTTTTTTCGTTGCTCAGGCACAATTAAGGTATCCGCAATGGGCAGCATGATTGTATCAAATTTGGCACGCATAGCATTTTTAAGTTGTAATCGACGAGTACCTTTTTCTAACTGCACTTGTTCATCATTAGGTAAATTGATAGCAATGGTTTTGCTGCCAGCATTGGAATGGCCACCATAATAAATAACATCGTAAGCATTTAAATCAGCATCAGAACCTGGCACTTCGGCTTTATACTTTTTGGGTACAGGTAGCTCTTTTTGTAGCTCTGGTAAGTATTGTGCGTACTTGGCCAGCTTTTCGCTCCATGATAAATCTTTAATTAATACATAGGCTTCAAAAGCGGCTCGATAACCGTATAACTGATCTTCATAATTCTCTATTGGCCCAATCACTATATCAATAGGATTGTTTTTCATGTCCATCCAAGCTAAGTCTGATGCTTGATATTCATCAGTGCGTAAGGCGTTAGCACGCATGGATAAGTAATTGGAAAATTCTTTATCATCAGCAAACGTGGCTGCTTTTTCTAAAATAGCGGCTGCTCGATTAATTGCATCACTGTACATTTCAGAGTAAGCGATTGTTATGAGTTTTCCATCGTCATCACGGCTAATGATTGAATATAAACCATCCTTTTCTGCTAAAGTCACCTGTTCAAACTCTGCTTTGGTCATATCTTTGGGATAGAACTCTGCTCCATGGGTTTTAGTATCATTTTGTGTTAGAAAAACTTTGTCTCCGTCTAGTCTATCCCAAGGTCCATAATTGATTTCAGCGAAGCGACGAACTTTTTCATCTTTAATAGAACCAAGAAATGTCTTTTTGTCCTGTGAAAAAGCTTGCTGCCAAAACAAGTCATCCATAATTTTAGAGGCATCAATTAATAGCGCCAACATTTGTTTTTGCTTTGTTGATAAGTGACTTAAATCAGCAGAAAGAGTCACTTCTTTATATATGTCTAAGCGATTTTTAAACTCAGTAATTAATTGAGGAGCAGTTTGTTGGTTTTTTTCAGAAACATCTTTTGGTGTTATTGTTGAATTTGATTCGTTATTACATGCGGTTAGTGTTGTTAAAGCAGCTAATACAATGGCTGCAATTTTTGTACGCTTTGTTTTGAATATATTTCTTTTTAGAAACGTCATAATAGTTCTCAATGCTTGTTTGAAGATATTAATTGGCAATGAGACTAAAAAAAAATGCTTAAAAGTGCAATAGAAGAGATAAAGAAAAATATTATTTGAGTGTAAAATTAAGGATGAAATACAAATTTCAGAGATAAAAAAACCGACAAAAGTCGGTTTTTTGCGATTACCTGACAGGTAACAAGTTTTTTCATAAAAAAACGTGCATTAACTTATAAAATTGAATCTTATAAAGCTTTAATTGCAGCATTTAAACGACTCTTACTACGAGCAGCTTTATTTTTATGAATAAGACCTTTACTTGCGTAACGATCTAAAATTGGTGTTGCAGCAGCTAATTCTTTAGTTGCTACTTCTTTGTCACCAGCTTCAATAGCTGCGATTACTTTTTTTACCAAAGTACGCATCATTGAGCGACGACTTGCATTATTTTGACGGCGCTTTTCAGATTGTACTGCGCGCTTCTTAGCTTGCTTTGAGTTAGCCAAGGTGACTCCTAAAGTATGTAATATATAAGCTTAAATTTAAGGCGACGAAATATGCCTGTTTTTTAGCTGATTGTCAAATGTTTTAATTGCCTATTTAATAAAAGATCTAATAATGATTTTCTAGTAAAGGGTGTTCAGAAAGCAATTACAAAGAATATTGTTGGCGTTACTAAAAAAGTAGTTGACCAAGTATGTTGTGAACAACGCAAGTATACATTGTTTATATAGTTAAAATCATTACATAATACTATTTATTTACTGTTCTTTTTCTATGTTAGTTATTGAGGGGTTTGTTTTTGAGTAAAAAGTTAATTAAATCAGGACTAATTGTTAGCGTGATGACCTTGATTTCTCGTGTTTTGGGGTTAGTACGTGATGTAGTTATCGCCAATGTGATGGGCGCAGGAGTGATGGCCGATGTGTTTTTGTTTGCCAATAAAATCCCTAATTTTTTTAGACGCCTATTTGCTGAGGGAGCTTTCGCGCAAGCTTTTGTGCCAGTATTAAGTGAATATCATACCCGTGATGAACAAAAAACAGAAAATAGTAAAAATGCTGAACAAATTACGCTTGACGAGACCCGACGATTAATCGCGCAAGCTTCGGGTACTTTGGGCGTTATTATTACATTAGTCACGTTGTTCGGAATGTTGGCATCCCCCTTGTTTGTTATATTGTTTGGTGGTGGTTGGTTTGTAGATTGGTTAAATAACGGGCCAGAGAGTGTTGGCGGTGAAAAATTTGAATTAGCAGCAAGTTTGTTGAAAATCACTTTTCCCTACCTATGGTTTATCAGTTTTACCGCTCTTTCCGGTGCTGTGCTCAATACTTTGGGAAGGTTTGCTATTGCAGCATTTACCCCTGTGTTACTCAATATTGCGATAATATTGATGGCAATATACGGTGCACAATATACTCAAAGCCCGGCCTACGCATTAGCTTGGGGCGTTTTTATTGGTGGTTTAATTCAATTTCTTTTTCAAATACCTTTTTTGTTTAAGGCGAATGTTCTCGTCAAACCTTGCTGGTCTTGGCACAGTAAGGGAGTTACTAAAATTCGGAAGCTGATTATTCCTGCACTATTTGGTGTCTCTGTTACTCAAATTAATTTATTACTTGATACATTAATCGCTAGCTTTTTAATTACGGGCTCTATTAGCTGGCTTTATTACGCAGACAGATTATTAGAATTTCCATTAGGATTATTCGGAATTGGTATTGCTACGGTAGTGTTACCTAGTTTAGCTAAGTTGCACTCTAAGAATGATCCCAAGCAATTTTCCGCAACGTTGGATTGGGGAATTAGGGTTATTTGTTTGTTTGGTTGGCCAGCATTGGCAGGATTGATGGTATTGGCACAGCCTATTATCATGGTGCTTTTTATGCGAGGAGAATTTAGTCAAACTGATGTATTACAAGTGTCAATGGCTTTATTTGCCTACCTTTCTGGTTTGTTAAGTTTTATGTTTATCAAAGTACTAGCGCCGGGGTATTACGCAAGGCAAGATACCAAAACACCCGTGAAAATAGGCATAAAAGCTATGGTGGCTAATATGGCCTTTAATTTAATGTTAGCGCCATTTTTTGGTTACGTTGGTTTAGCTATGGCAACAACGTTGTCTGCGACGTTAAATGCTTGGATGTTATATCGAGGTTTAAAAAAATCTCAAATTTATCATTTATCAAAAAATACCAAGGTATTTATTAGTAAATTAATATTAGCTGCTAGCGTAATGGCACTGGTGGTATATCAATTATCAGATGATTTCGGTGTTTGGCTTTCTATGAGCTTTTTCGAACAAATATCACAGTTAGTTCTTTGTATTGGTGCTGGATGTTTGAGTTACTTCTTAGTGATCTTTTTATTGGGCATTCGATTTAATGACTTTAATGTAAAAAACTAAAGTTAAAACTAAAGCAAAAGTCTAAAAAAAAATGCCTGAAGTACTGATTATTATTGCTCTTTAATATATAATTCGGCGATTTATTTTTATAAACAGCCAATATAAAGGTTTTTCGTTTGATACAAGTAGGCAGTTCGTTCGCGGTTTGGATAATATTCCGCTTAGTGGACAATTGTTTTACGTGCTGATCTTTATTTATATGTTAACAGAAGTTGTTTGGTTTTTAGTCGAAAATAAGTGAAGTATAAAGTAATGCAGTTAGTTCGCGGTATACATAATAATCAGCTTGCAGATCAATTGTTGCGTGTGTTGACATTTATTGATGTGTTAATAGTAGCTGTTCATTTATCGGTCGTTAAAAGGCAATTTAAATAGTAATGCAGTTAGTTCGCGGTATACATAATAATCAGCTTGCAGATCAATTGTTGCGTGTGTTGACATTTATTGATGTGTTAATAGTAGCTGTTCATTTTTCGGTCGTTAAAAGGCAATTTAAATAGTAATGCAGTTAGTTCGCGGTATACATAATATTCAGCTTGCAGATCAATTGTTGCGTGTGTTGACATTTATTAATGTGTTAATAGTAGCTGTTCATTTTTCGGTCGTTAAAAGGCAATTTAAATAGTAATGCAGTTAGTTCGCGGTATACATAATATTCAGCTTGCAGATCATGGCTGTGTGTTAACCATAGGTAATTTTGATGGTGTTCATAAAGGGCATCAACGGGTTATCTCTGCATTGGTTGCGAAAGCAAAAGCGCTTAACTGTGTTGCTGCTGTTTTGGTTTTTGAACCACAACCACAAGAACTTTTTGCGCCCGATAAGGCACCTGCAAGATTGTGCCGTTTACGTGATAAGTATGCTTTGTTGGCAGAGTTAGGTGTTCAGCGCCTTATTTGTGTTAATTTCAACGTTAAGTTTGCTAGCCAAAGTGCAGAGCAATTTATTGAACATTTATTAGTTGAAAAATTAGGCATAAAGCACCTAATTGTTGGAGATGATTTTCATTTTGGTAAAAATCGTGTTGGTGATTTTACCATGCTGTTAAAAGCAGGTAAAACCTTTGGCTTTGAGGTTACCGACACCGCCAGTTGTAAAATGGAAAATTGTCGCGTTAGTAGTACTGCAATTAGGCAAGCGTTAGAGCAAGACAATTTAACAGACGTTGAAAATATGCTTGGCAGACCTTATTCGATTATCGGTAAGGTATTTCATGGTGACAAACGTGGTAGGCAATTAGGTTTTCCAACAGCAAATGTGTTGTTGAAAAGGCGTAACTCTCCTTTAGATGGTGTTTTTGCTGTAAAAGTAAAAACAGTTGACGGTATTTTCAATGGCGTCGCTAATATTGGTGCTCGGCCAACCATTAATGGTGTTAGACAGCAATTAGAAGTCCATATTTTTAACTTCAATGATGATATTTATGGTCAGTGCATTGAAGTGGTAATTATAAAGAAACTTCGTCAAGTGATGAAGTTTGATAACTTAAGCGCGTTAACTGCGCAAATAAAGTTAGATAGTGAACAAGCGAAACAAGTACTAAATAAGCATTAAATAAGTAAGTTAGACTTCTGTCTGACAATTTAGAAAATTTAAATAACCGGATAATGATTTAAATGAGTGATTACAAACAAACCTTAAACTTGCCTGCAACGTCGTTTGCGATGAAAGGTAATATGGCAAACCGTGAACCTAACATGCTCAAAGAGTGGGCTGCTAAAGATTTGTACGGAAAAATTCGTGCAGCGAAAAAAGGTAAAAAATCATTCATTTTGCATGATGGACCTCCATATGCGAATGGAAGTATTCATCTTGGCCATGCCGTAAATAAAATATTAAAAGATATTATTGTTAAATCAAAAACGTTATCTGACTTTAATTCTCCGTATGTACCTGGTTGGGATTGTCATGGCTTACCGATTGAATTAATGGTTGAGAAAAAAGTTGGCAAACCCGGGCATAAAGTTACTGCCAGTGTTTTCCGCGAAAAATGTCGTGAATACGCAGCCAAACAAATTGATGGGCAACGTACAGATTTTAAACGTTTAGGTGTTTTTGCTGACTGGGAAAAACCTTATCGTACGATGGATTTTGATACTGAAGCGAACATTATTCGCTCGTTGGGTAAAATTGCTGAAAACGGTCACTTACATCAAGGCTTCAAGCCAGTGCATTGGTGTACAGATTGTGGTTCTTCTTTGGCTGAAGCTGAAGTGGAATACAAAGATAAACAATCGCCTGCCATTGATGTGAAATTTACTGCGATAGACCAAAGCATCGCTGACAAATTTAATCACCCAGAGCAGCATGAAGGTGAAGGTGTTATTTCTGTTGTGATTTGGACAACGACTCCTTGGACATTACCGGCAAACCGTGCGGTTTCAGTGCATGCTGATGTTGAATATACCTTAGTACAATGTGTAACAGAGCAAGGGAAAGAGCGCTTAATTTTAGCTTCTGATTTAGTTACTTCATGCATGGATCGTTTTGGTATAGATAAATATCACGCATTAGGTTTTTGTAAAGGTATCGATTTAGATTTAGCTCAACTTAAACATCCATTTTATGATTTCACAGTACCTGTAATTTTAGGTGAACATGTTACTACTGATTCAGGTACGGGTTGTGTGCATACTGCGCCTGGTCACGGTGTAGAAGATTTTGTCGTTGGTAAGTTGTATGACTTAGAAGTAGCAAACCCTGTGGGTGCAAACGGTGTTTATCTCGAAGATACGCCACTATTTGCAGGCCAACATGTTTTTAAAGCCAATGCTAATGTTGTTGAAACGTTAAAAGAACATGGCACATTAGTACATCATCACGCATTAGAGCATTCTTACCCTCATTGCTGGCGCCACAAAACGCCATTAATTTTCCGTGCAACGCCACAGTGGTTTATTAGCATGGATAATAAGGGTTTACGTCAAGATTCTCTTAACGAAATTGAAAAAACGCAATGGATCCCTGACTGGGGTCAGCGTCGAATTGAATCTATGGTTGAAGGTCGTCCAGATTGGTGTATTTCACGTCAACGTACGTGGGGCGTACCAATGGCATTATTTATTCATCAAGATACCGGGGCGTTGCACCCACGTAGCATTGAATTAATTGAATCGGTAGCAAAACGTGTTGAAGAAAAAGGTATTCAAGCATGGTTTGATTTAGATGCCGCAGAGCTTATCGGAGATGACGCTAAAGAATACATTAAAGTACCTGATACATTAGATGTATGGTTTGATTCAGGCACAACTCATTACTCTGTTGTTAATGCACGCGAAGAATTTGATGATATCGCAGATTTATATCTTGAAGGTTCTGACCAACATCGTGGATGGTTTATGTCATCAATGATGTCTTCTGTTGCTATGAATGGTAAAGCTCCATATAAGCAAGTGCTTACCCATGGCTTTGTTGTTGATGCTAACGGACACAAAATGTCTAAGTCATTAGGTAATGTGATCACGCCAAAAGAAATCACTAACACCTTAGGTGCTGACATTTTACGCTTATGGACAGCATCGGTAAATTACACACAAGAGATCACTGCGGGTGATGAAATCTTCAAACGCCAAGCGGATGCCTACCGTCGAATTCGTAATACATCACGTTTCTTATTATCAAACTTAAATGGTTTTGAGCCAGCACAACATTCAGTTGCTTTTGAAGATATGGTTGCGCTTGATCGTTGGGTTGTTGATAAAGCAGCACGTTTACAAGACGAAATTATTACTGCCTATAATGAATATGAGTTTCATGTGGTTGTTCATAAACTAATGAATTTCTGTACAACTGAGCTAGGTGGTTTTTATTTAGATATTATTAAAGATAGACAATACACCGCTAAAGCCGATTCGAATGCACGTCGTTCTTGTCAAACCGCGATGTATTTAATTGCTGAAGCCATGACTGCTTGGATGGCTCCAATTTTATCTTTCACTGCACAAGAAATTTGGCAAGCACTACCAACACCTGTTACAGGTGAGCGTGATGAGTTTGTTTTCACTGGTGTTTGGTTTGATGGTTTAGCAACTATGTCAGAAGATGCAGAGCTGGGTAACAACTACTGGAGCGAATTATTATTAGTCCGTGGTGAAGTTAACCGCGCATTAGAACTTGCGCGTAAAGAAAAAACTGTCGGTAAAGCGCTTGAAGCGCAAGTAACTTTATATGCGACACCTGATTTAGCAGGTAAGTTAGCGCAGTTAGGTGAAGAATTACGTTTTGTGTTAATTACCTCAAAAGCCGATATCGAAGTTGTTTCTGAAGTGGGAGAAGTTCCTGAAGGTGCTGATGCAACGGATGTTGAAGGCTTATGGTTGACAGTTTCAGCCGCAGAAGGTGTGAAATGTGATCGTTGTTGGCATGTGACCGAAGATGTTGGTGCTGATGATACACATCCAGAATTATGTGGTCGCTGTATAACTAATGTTGACGGTGAAGGTGAGCAAAGACAGTATGCCTAGTATTTCTATAAAAAGATTTTTTACTGCTTTTAATAATACAGGCCTGCGTTGGCTTTGGCTGACGCTAATCTGTTTAATATTGGATCAGGTAACTAAGCAATGGGTTGTTGGTTCAATTAACCTACATGAATCTATCAGCATATTGCCTATCTTTAGCATCACCTATGTACAGAATCCCGGTGCAGCTTTTAGCTTTTTAGCCGATCAAGATGGTTGGCAACGTTGGTTTTTTACCGTTATTGCTGCTATTGCAAGTATTGTTTTTACTGTGTGGTTAGCTAAAACACCGAGATCACAAACGATATTAAGTATCGCTTTTGCGTTAATGCTAAGTGGTGCCATGGGGAATCTAATTGATAGAGCGCTATTTGGTTATGTTATTGATTTTTTAGATTTTCATTGGTCAGGCTATCGTTTTCCTGCTTTTAATGTTGCAGATTCAATGATTTTTATTGGTGCTGCTTTAATGATTTTAGACTCTTTTACGGCTGAAAATAATGCCGAAGAACCTGAACAAATAAAGAAAATAGAAGATAAATAATGACAATTGATAAAATCATTCAAGCAGATTCCAATATTTTAGTTCATATCACCATGAAGTTAAGTGATGGCTCTGCTGCTGATAGCACGAAAGTTAATAATAAACCCGCCAAAATCATTATGGGTGATAAAAGTATTTCCGCAGCCTTCGAAATACAATTACTCGGTATGTCTGCTGGTGATAGTAAAGAATTCACCCTTGAAGCGGTAGATGCTTTTGGTGAGTCTAACCCTGATAATCTTCATTATATGGATATTGATAAATTTTCAGCCGAAGTACCAGCAAAAGTTGGCAACATTATTACTTTTTCGCAACCAGGTGGTGAGCTACCGGGTATGATCAAAGAAGTAAATGGTAACTCAGTTACTATTGATTTTAATCACCCATTAGCAGGCCAGCCTGTAACTTTTGTTATTGATGTAGTAGAAATATTATAAATTTAAGTAGCGAGTTACGAATTAATTTTACTTCGCAACTCGTCACTTATAACTAGAAAACGTATTGAGAACTTTATGGAAATTATTTTAGCGAACCCTCGCGGTTTTTGTGCAGGTGTTGACCGAGCTATTAGCATTGTTGACCGAGCTTTAGATTTGTTTGGGGCACCCATTTATGTACGCCATGAAGTAGTACATAACAAATTTGTGGTTGATGGCCTTAAAAGCCGAGGTGCTGTTTTTGTTGAAGAGCTCAACGAAGTACCTGATGACAGCACTGTCATTTTCAGCGCGCATGGTGTTTCTAAATCAGTACGTAATGAAGCTAAAAAACGCGATTTAAAAGTTTTTGATGCAACTTGTCCGTTAGTAACTAAAGTACATATGGAAGTTGCTCGCGTGAGTAAGAAAAATTTTGAGTGCGTGCTTATTGGCCATGCTGGGCACCCAGAAGTTGAAGGAACAATGGGTCAGTACGATAGTGAAACTGCAGGCATATATCTTGTTGAATCGGCCGATGATGTATCAAAACTTGAAGTTAAAAATCCTGAAAAGCTATACTTTTGCAGTCAAACAACATTGTCAGTTGACGATACTTCGGATGTGATAGAAGCATTACAAGCAAAATTCCCGTTAATTGAAGGCCCGCGTAAAGATGACATTTGTTATGCAACGCAAAACCGTCAAGATGCTGTGCGGGCTATTGCAAGCCAAGTAGATTTATTATTAGTAGTAGGCGCAAAAAACAGCTCTAATTCTAATCGCCTGAGAGAAGTTTCAGAAAAAATAGGCACGACTTCTTATTTAATTGATACCGCCGATAATATTGAAACATCATGGCTTGAAGGTGTAAATAAAATTGGTGTTACTGCAGGAGCTTCTGCCCCTGCTATTTTAGTGAAACAAGTAATCGAAGCTTTAAAAGGCTTTGGTGGTCAACAGGTTAATGAACACCCTGGCCGAAAAGAGAATATTGTATTTGCAGTACCAGCAGAATTGCGCTAATCTTAAATATTGAGTTGTTTATAATTTAACCATTATGATCTGTTTGTTATAGTCCAGAGGAACGTGGATACAGCAAACAAAAAAATAAACAGACGTATTTTTAAGGATGTTTACAGGCAAAAAAGGATATGGGTTAATATGCTGTTCACATTAGTGATTTTTAGCACATATGAATATACCCAGGAGCCTTTAGCTATTGCAAAATTGGCTCCCCCTTTTTTTATGCCAAAAAATGGTGTAGTCTTAAATGGAGTCATCGTAAACTTAAAAGTAATGATCCTAAAATATAATGGATTGTTAAAATTTAAAAATATTTTTTTACTAAAAGAACTTTTTTTCACATCCCCCCAACTGAAAATCACTCTTTTCAAAACTGTTTTATTACAGTTAGCTCTTATGCATTTTGTCGATACAATATTAGTCAATGTAAAGAGTAAATTTATAAAGAGAGAAGCTAATGTCTCAACGTGTTAACGCTCAAACTGGCAGTACTCAACGTCTCAATTCTCTTCGCCTGAAAAGATGTACTGCTAAACAAAAGGGTATGACTTTTATTGAAGTCTTAATTGCCTTAGTTATTATGGTTACCGGAATTTTAGGCGCAGTTGCCATGCAAGCCACCGCTAAAAAAGGCAGCTTTGATGCGATGCAACGATCACTCGCTTCTAGCTTGGCACAAGATATTGTTGAACGTATGCGTGGCAATGACAGCAGTACTTTAGCCTTGTATACAGCTAATAGTCCTTATGGCTCAGGAAAAATCACTTCATCTCCTACTTGTAATTCAGCGGCTGCTTTATGTACCCCTGCCCAAATGGTTACTCATGATTTATTTGGCTGGGAGCAATCTCTAATGGGAGCTGGAGCAACTAATGGTGACAATAATGTGGGCGGATTAGTCGGCGGGGTTGGTTGTTTATCGCTTATTGGTAATGCTGTGACTGTTGTAATTACATGGCAAGGAAGATCTGAGCTTGTTGACGGTAGTACAGAAGGTTGTGGTGGCACGGGTAATCAGCGCAGACAGGTAAGGGTAGAAGCGTTTGTTTTCTAATACTTTCTTTTTAAGTGCAAAAGTGAGCATAAATATTATATGAAGCAGTTTAAGAAAAAATATCAACAAGGATTCAGCTTATTAGAAGTATTTATTGCTTTGGCTATAGGCTTAGTTATTTTTGCGGGTGTGTTAAGTATTTTTGTTGGCATGCGTACAACAACAACTGAAACAACTAGCTTTGGTGAATTACAAGAAAATGGTCGCTTTGCCTTAAGTTTGTTAACTAATGATATTTCGAAACAGAATTTTTGGGGGGATTATGTTGGTACTGTGGATCTTTCTAGTATGAGTCACGCACTCGTTGCGCCAGCTAATGACTGCATAGGAGGAGGGGTAAATAACCTCACATTTCCCTTAGCTGTAGGACATTTTCGAACACTATGGGGACAAACAGTTACTAGCGCAGATCCTATGGGGTGCTTTAGCGATGCAAAGCTTGGTTCCGATGTTATTCAATTTAAAAGGCTGTCAGCATCAGATCTTATTCAATTAGATGCAGATGGTAACCCTGTTTTAGATGCTAATGGCAAAGAGCTGCCAGTTGATACTGCACCTGCAGGTAATTTTCATTTAGTGACCAATATCAATGGCGGTATCATATTTACTAATGGGGCAGTACCTGCGGTAGATAATAGTCGAGTTTGGCAGTACCAACATCATGTCTATTATATTCGTGAGGAAGACCAAGGTAATAATACTGTGCCAGTACTAATGCAAGGACAATTAACAACACAAATGTCATTCGCCCCAGTTGTTGATGGTATTGAAATGATACGCATCATGTATGGTTATGATGCTGATACTAACGAAAATGCACCTGGTTATGGCATTGTTGATGCTTTTATTCCGGCAGATAGCATGACGAACGCATTATGGGATAATGCTGGTGGCACTCAAATTATCGCCGTTAAAATATTTGTTTTAGCTCGAAATATAACGCCGGATAATAAATATACCAATAATAATACCTATCAGTTAGGTGATTTATCCGTAACTTTTAATGATAGTTATCGACGTTTGTTATTTAGTTCTACAGTGACGTTGTATAATGCAAGGGTGGATGTATGGTAAATGATATGTGTAGGATTAATAATATGAAGAAACAGCAAGGCGTGGTCTTAGTTGTTTCTTTAGTATTCTTAATTGCCTTAACCGCTGTAGCGGCAGCATTAATGCAGAACACGACAACAGATATGAAAATGTCTGGTGCAAGTGAAGATAAGGTTTTTGCAGAGCAATGTGCAGTTAGTGCAATTGATGACTACATTTTTCAACAACTTAATGATGAAACTGATGATTTAGCTGCGGGTGTAAATACCTATAGAGTTGGAGAAAAAATTATCTCAGCAGCACTTACTAGCACTAGAGAAAAATGTGACCTTAAAGCTGCAACCTTAGATTTAGCCAATAATCCATTTATACTTCCTACGCCATGCCCCCACGTTAAAAATGCTTCATCTGTTCAGGTTTTTGATTGTAATTATCTACGAATTCGAACAAGCATTAAATATGGCCGTAATAAAACGAGTGAAGTAGAAGTGAATTCAGGCATATTGAAAGAAGTATTAAATAATTGAACAATGATTATTTCACGAATGTTGAAATAGTTGGTTATGTTTATGTTGGGGGATATTATGAAAAATTTTTTTACTACAGCCTTATTTGCGATATCAGCTTTAGCTACAACGTCTATATCACTCGCTGAAGACATTGAGTTATATATCAGTGATGCAGTAAAAGAGGCAGGGAAAAAGTCTAAAGTACTAATTATCTTTGATAACTCTGGCAGTATGGGGAATTATCATGATGTTGATAAGCCATATAATCTAGATGAAACAACAGATCCTGATTATTATCCCCCTGATGGTCCATCTCATGCTTATAATGATGATGCCACCTATTTTAATAAAGGTACTTCAGATGGCACCTCAATCATTCCTGATAGCCCAAGCGATGGCCGTCGCTTTTTAGGAGCCATTAACAGTTGTGAAAGCTCGAAAGAAGCGTTAAGAACTAAAGGCTTTTATACTGGACATATTCGTGAATATACTATTAAAGGGAACAGCGGTACTTGGGAAGAAATACCCGATAATAATGGCTTAAATATTGAGGTGCTTGATTGTGAAGAAGACGTTAAAACAATAGATAATGCTGGTAGTTTAGAGAATATTGCCAGTCTTCCTAAAGGGTATCCAGCAAATAACCTAGGCACAAAAAAAGTTCCTGTTTACCATACTGAAGACACAAATAAACTCAATGTAGAGTGGTCTGGTTCATTAGTTACTTTATATACGGCAAACTACCTTCGTTGGTACCACAGTCTGTTAAAAGATGAAATATCAGAAACTCGTTTAGAAACAGCGATAAGAAGTATTACCAATGTAATTGAAACTACCGACGGTATAGATTTTGGTTTGGAGATCTTTAATAATAATTACGGCAATAGTAACAGTAGTAATAATGGCGGTCGTATCGTTTATGGAATAAATGAAATGACCACGTCTAATAAAACCACTCTCATTGATATTATTGATGATGATCTTACCGCATACACATGGACTCCCTTATGTGAATCAACCTATGAAGCACAGCAATATTTTGCTGGAAAAACCGTTGAATATGGGGACGATGCCAAGAATACCGCTAGGCCTAAAGCCGATGCTAACATTGTCAATGCTTCAAATGAGTATAAAACCCCTTTTGATGAGTGTACTGATAAAGCTTATATCATTTTAATTACTGACGGTATCCCCTCATATGATTCAAATGCAAACAGTAAAATTACCGCATTAACTTCTAAAGAGCCAAATGGAGTTGATGCTGATGGTAACCCAGTATACAAAGATATTACTTTTACCGGTACTCACGAAGATTTTGACAATTCTACTTTTGCCTATCCAAAAAAATCTTACAACACTGGGGTTAGCTATTTGCCGGCACTGGCAGGTTGGATGAATACTTATGATGTTAATTTAAAACTTGATGGCAAACAAACGGTCTCAACCCACACCATTGGCTTTAGTGAAGGTGCAGCTGACGCGGCACCTTTACTCACCGAAACCGCAGAACGGGGAGGTGGGGACTACTTTTCTGCAAGTGATGGACTACAGTTAACCGCTGCATTACAAAGTACCCTGCGAAACTTAACACCATCAAATGACAGTTTAACCTCTGCTTCTGTTGCCGCGAATAATTTTGATAGAACGGAAACGTTGAATTCTGTGTATTACGCTATGTTTGACCCGCAAAATGGTCCTCGTTGGCAAGGTAACTTAAAGAAATATAAGGTTATTAATAATGTTCAAGTTGGTGCTAATGACTTGCCTGCATTAGATGAAGATTCAGGACATTTTTCTCCTTTAGTGAAAAGCTATTGGTCATCTTCAGTTGATGGTAATTTAGTATCAGAAGGTGGTGTGGCTGACTGGTTTGCTACACAAGGTGTTGATGACAGGACTGTTTATAGTGATATTGGTGCTGATGGTGCACTTGCTTTATTAGATACCGATGCCTTGACAGGTCATGAGCAAGATTTTGCTGATGATTTAGGTATTGCGCTAGGTGATGTAACTGATTACTTCAATTGGAATCTAGGCATGGATGTTGATGATGAAGATAAAGACGGTAACAAAACGGATATGCGGTCTGATGTTTTTGGAGATCCCCTACACTCTAAACCGCTAGTTGTTAATTATGGTACTAGTATTCGTATTGTATTAGGTACTAATGCTGGAGCATTGCACATGTTTCAAGATGCAGGGGATTCGGTTTCTGAAAATTGGGCATTCATGCCAACAGAGCTTTTTCCAAACATCAAAGGTTTGCGTGATAACTTCTCTTCTGCAGATAAACTTTATGGTCTTGATGGTCAAATCACTTCTCATATAAATGATAAAGATGGCGATGGTGTAATTGAAACAGGTGACACTGTATGGATATTCTTTGGCATGCGTCGAGGAGGCGACTCATATTATGCGCTAGATATAAGTAATCCAGATGAGCCTAGTTTAATGTGGCATATAGTCGGTGGTAGTAGTGGTTTTGAAAATTTAGGGCAAACTTGGTCTCAACCTAAAGTCGGTTACTCTAAGCTTAATTTGAGTGGTAATGTTGCCAGCCCAGTGCTTTTCTTTGGTGGTGGCTATGATACAAACAAAGACAGCGATGGCCCGGGCACAACTGATGATACTAAAGGGCGATCAGTTTATATGGTTGATGCAAAAACAGGTGCATTAAAATGGAGTATGGCACCAACTGGTGGTGATACAACCTTCGCCGGCACAGATAGTATTCCTTCAAGCATTGCCTTATTAGATAGTAATGGTAATGGCTTAGTCGACAGGTTATATACGGGTGACACTGGTGGGAACGTGTGGCGTGTAGACATGCCCGGTGATACCAAAGCTGACTTTTCGGTATTCAAATTAGCAAGCTTAGGTGGTGATACTAATGCGACAGACAGGCGTTTCTTTTATGAGCCGTCAATAGTGCGTACTTTTATTTCAGAAACTATAGAAACTGAAGTAACAGATGCTGAGGGGGGAACTTCTACTATGACAGTTCACCAAGAGAAGCCTTATGATGCAATATTAATTGGTAGTGGTGATAGGTCGAATCCGTTAGGTACTGACACATCGGATAGCTTTTTTATGATTAAAGATGAGCATATTAAAACACAAACATTTTCTTCAAGTAGTACGCCGCCAACGCCAACGACAATTGAGAAATCAGGCTTGTTTGATTTTACCACGGATCGATTTGAAGAAACCATGACAAGCCAAGAAAGAGAAACGTTAGAGTTAGAAGTAAGTGCGCAGTCTGGTTGGTTTATTGATTTCACTCAAACAGGTGAAAAGAGTACTTCATCAGCAATCGTTATTAATGGTATTGCTTATTATACCTCGTTTACACCACCTGAATTTGCAGCTGAGTTAGTTGATTGTAAACCACCGTCGGGTAAAGGGTGGTTATATGCGGTTGATTTAGCATTAGGGACTAAGCGATATAATTGGCTCTCTGAAGATTCTGATAATAGGTCAGATAGAATTTCCCTAATTAGTGAGCAGTTCTTAGGCTCACCTACGTTAATTGTATTACCTGATGACCCAAGTGACCCTAAATCAGATTCAACAGGTAATCTGATTGTTGGACGAAAAATAATTAGTGTAGGTTTTACTTTAAAAACAAAGCGTACCTACCTTTATGTTACGGAAGAACAGTAATATAAAAGTGTTAAATTAATATTATGGAAGAGTTATCATGAATAAACAGAGTAAAAGCTATGGTTTTACGTTAATTGAATTACTGATTACTGTGGCTATTGTTGGTATTTTAGCCGGTGTTGCTTATCCTTCATATACAGATTTTGTTAAGCGATCGAACCGAAGTGAGGGACAACGAGAGTTATTGCGATATGCTAACTTACAAGAGCAAGTTTATGTTGATAGTCGATCTTATGCTGCAGATATGACAGGGCTAGGTGCAAGTACTGCAAGTATTGATACTGAATCTGGAAATTATACTATTTCCGTGTCGGCTCAGTCGGCGACCACATTTACTTTACAAGCTGTAGCTAAAAGTACTCAAACAAGTGACTCAGGTTGCACCACACTTACTATTGATCAAATAGGAACTAAAACACCTACAGCATGTTGGGAGAAATGATATGAACATTCTTACAAAAAATTCTATGAAAATTATACCTTTAGTGACTATGCTGGCGTTTAGTTTTGTTATTGAAGCAAAGCAGTCAAAGAAAGAAGGTAAAAAAGTCGATGTAAAATGTTTTGTTGAATTGGTGGGCGGTGGAGAAATGGTTAGTTTTTGGAATGTATCTGAAAATAAAGTATCAAGCATGTCAAAATCAACAGTAGGTCGCAAAGTGATGCTGCCTAATTCAAAACAAAAAGTTAAAGTTTATAAAACCCACGAATGTGCGTTATTAGGTGATAGTTTTACTAGCAGTAGAGCCAAAACTATTGATGCTGAAACAGCACGTTAAGTCAGAACTTGGATTGTAATCTATATAAGCTAAAGTTTATATTTATGAAATGTCTTTATAAGAATACTCTTTTAAATACAAACTATCGCAGCGCCGCTTCTATTTTCATCTTTGCCATCGTTATCAGTATCTGAACTTGTATAACTTCTACCTGAAACAGAAACATCAATGCCTCTAGCTTTATTATCTTGACCTTTAGGGCAATAGCTAAACCTAGCAGCTGTGGTTATTAGTCGTCCTGTTGGTGAGTAAATAACACTTGTTTGAGAATACTGCAGCTTGTCACCTGATTTTATTGCTTCTTTTATTTTAATCAACTCATCAGGTACTACAAAGGCGTTACTATTTGCTACTGTATTTACGTTGTTGGTAAAAACACTGATTTCATTTTGCCAACTCGTTGTACACACTCCGCTAGAAAGAGGACAAACAGTCGTGTTTTTCCCTGTGTTTATCGCCATATTTCTTGCTGTTAATAAAAGTCGCTGCATTTCACTTATTTCATTATCAACTCGCATTTTAACTAAAAAATCATTCATGCTAGGTAAAGCGATTGCTGACAATATAGACACAACCGCAATAGCGACCATGAGTTCAATTAAGGTAAAGCCTTGTTTATGGCGAACGGAGAAGAAAGAGGGGGAGAATGTTCCAGAAATGTTATCCATAATATACCCATTAACTACTGCTTGGACGTAATAGTATTTATATCATTTTATTGCTTATTTCGCCAGCGCTTGTTTTTTGACCAGTGCTCGATTGTTGATCAGTGAATTATTTATTCACAGTTGATCTCTTTATTTCCTCTATTTTCATCAATACCGTCATTATCAACATCGCTTGATTGATATACTCTACCTGAGCGCGCGATCACAATTCCTCTGGAGTGGTTTTTGTGGTTTTGAGGACAGTACCTAAAAGTACCATTGGCTAGGCCACTAAGTTGTCCTGTTGGTTTAAAGGTTATTTTAGTTCGACCTTTTCCATAAACAAGTTTATCTTCAATTGTTATTGCCGCTCTTATTTTTATCACTTTTTCGTTGGCATCAAGCATCTTATTGTTATTAACATCAATAAAAACACTCAGTTCATTTTGCCATTGAGTTGAGCATTGAGAATTATTGTCTAATGGACAGATTATGGCTTTTTGACCGCTATTAATGGCGGCATTTCTTGTAATGAGTAGCATACGATGCAAATGAGAAATCTCATTATCGACACGCATTTTTATTATAAATTCGGTAAAATTGGGAAGGGCGATTGCCGCAAGTATTGAAGTAACAGACACTGAAACCATTAATTCTATCAGAGTGAAACCCTTAACAATTGAATTTGAGGCAATAGGGTATATGTGCTTAAGCATAAAAAATCCATTTTAAATAACTTCCTTGTAAATTAGGTATAGTTAAGAATAATGGATTTTGCTAATTATGATTGAATTAAAAAGTTGGAATAAGTGCTAATCATAAATAGTCGGTATAGGCTTACGTTTATGTTGTGTTTTAAAATAAATGCTTATGATATGCCTACTAACTTCATCAGTAACGCTTTTACCTTCAAGAAAATCATCAAGCTGATCATAACTAATACCTAAGGCATCCTCATCGGTCTTACCCGGTTCTAAATCTTCTAAATCGGCCGTTGGTGCCTTATCAACTAAAATTGCAGGTGCATTTAAATGCTTAGCTAACATTCTTACTTGCCTTTTTGAAAGGCCAAAAAGGGGGGCCAAATCGCAGGCACCATCACCCCATTTAGTGAAAAATCCAGTAATATTTTCTGCGCTATGATCCGTGCCTAGAACTAACGCTCCTAATATTCCCGCAATATGATATTGCGATACCATACGTGCACGTGCTTTTACATTACCCTTTGAAAAGTCTACCTGGCTCTTCGATGCTGATAATAGGCTTGCATCAGATAGTGCTGAAATGACTTCTTGATGAATACCATTTACCCCATCGAGCACGTTTGTAGTTAAACAATGATCAGGTTGAATAAAATTTAATGCTTGTTGGGCATCGTCTTCATCAGCTTGTACGCCATAAGGTAGTCTTACAGCAATAAATTTAAATTCATTGGCAGAACTATCACACAGCTCTTCGTTTAGCTCTGTGATTGCAAGTTGTGCTAAACGGCCGCAAGTAGAAGAGTCTACCCCTCCGCTAATGCCTAGCACTAATGTTTTTAAGCCTGAATTTGTTAATGTGGCTTTTATAAAATCAATACGTCGGCGAATTTCAAATTCAACATCAATTTTAGGTAAAACTTTCATTTCATCAATAATGGCTTGCTGATCCATAGATTATCCTGCTTTAAGGGAGAGTACTCGCTTGATTAAATTTATTTTCAACTTAGAACATAATCAATTGGGTATTATATTTAATTGGCAGTTTAACAAAATAAAAGCGTGATTTGGTAATAAACGCGTTGTAATATTAAAGAAGCTCATACTTAGCCTTGATATAGAGAGATACGATGAAAAAAATTGAAGCGATCATTAAGCCATTCAAACTGGACGATGTAAGAGAAGCATTAGGGGAAATTGGAGTTACCGGTATGACCGTCTCTGAAGTAAAGGGTTTTGGTAGACAAAAAGGTCACACTGAACTTTATCGCGGCGCAGAATATATGGTTGACTTCTTACCTAAAGTTAAATTAGAAATAGTTATTGCAAAAGAGGATGTTGAGCGCTGTGTAAATGCTATTTTAGAAACCGCACAAACAGGTAAAATTGGTGATGGTAAAGTGTTTATTACGGATGTTGAGCGTGTCATTCGTATTAGAACAGGCGAAGAAAACCAAGAAGCGATATAGAAAAGCTGCGAGTTATTAGTTTCCTTCGACAGGCTCAGGCTGAACGGGCTTATTACCGTGCATCCTGAGCGCGAGGCAAGAGCAGTCGAAGGGCTCGCAACTTTCCTTACTTGTAAATTCTCTTTATCGAACTAATGAGTTATTAGGATAATTTGCCGCGAGTACTTGCAGAGCATTTTTCTTTAAGTCAACTAAACCAAGCTTCTCGTAACATTCAATCATTATTTCTAACGCGGGTTCAACTTCAGGGCTTGGTGAGAAATATTCAATAATATAACGACCCCTATTCGCTGCTGAAGCATAAGCTTCACGCTTCAAATAAAATCTTGCCACAGCAAGTTCATATTTAGCTAACCGAGACTTAATCTCAATCATTCTTTTTTGAGAGTCGGCAGCATATTTACTTTCTGGATGATCTGTAATTATACGTTTAAAATCATTAAAAGCGTCACGTGATGCCGTAGGATCTCTATCTGAGCGATCTATTCCCGCAATATCTTGGAATAAATTTTCTTCAGTTGATAAATTGATTAAGGCACGCATGTAATACACATAATCCGTATTTGGATTATTTGGGTTTAAACGTAAAAATCGATCGGTTAAAGCAATACCTTGAGCCGAATCACCCACCTTATAGTAGGCATAAATCAAATCTAATTGTACTTGATGAGATATAGGGCCAAAAGGAAAGCGAGAGTCAATAGCACTAAGAATTTGAATCGCTTTTTGATATAAACCATTATCAAGTGAAGTTCGGGCATCTACAAATAGTGCTTGTGCTGACTTGTCTGGCACTTTATCTATGTCAGCTTCATTATCTGAAGATGAACAACCAGCTAAAGCCAATGCTAACGTGATAAATATTATTTTTGATGTCAATTTTTCCATGGAATTTGTAATTATGCCTTGATTTGAAATTAAATAAGTATGAAACCCCCTTAATAAAAAGTAATAAAAAGGGTAAAATAAAGCTAATATATATACTTGAGTAAGGCATTCTAACCTAGCGCATTAGCTAGTACAATGGCCTTACAAAACTGATAGAGAGTTTAATGTCTGAAATAATTCAACATAAAGATACGGTTCCTGATTCGTGTTTAGGTAAACGCTTAGACCAAACTTTAGCGATAATGTTTCCTGATTATTCACGTTCAAGGTTAAAAGATTGGATTTTGTCTGGCAGTGTCATGGTAAATGACGAAATATTAACCCGAGCTCGCGAAAAAATGTATGGTGGAGAGCGTATCACCATTAATGCAGAGGTTGAGGCTGAGCAACGTTTTGAAGCACAAAATATTGAACTAGACATTGTTTATGAAGATGATGATATCTTAGTTATAAATAAACCTGCTGGCTTAGTTGTACACCCTGGTGCCGGTAATCCTGATGGCACAGTGTTAAATGCTTTATTGCATCATTTTCCGGCGATAGATGTTGTACCTCGTGCAGGTATAGTTCATCGTTTAGACAAAGACACAACTGGGCTAATGGTTATTGCTAAAACGATTGCGGCACAAACTAACCTCGTTGATGCTTTACAATTAAGAGAAATTACCCGTGAATATGAAGCGGTAGCCAATGGCTTGATGACAGCGGGTGGTCTAGTTGATGAACCCATAGGTCGTCATCCCACTAAACGAACTAATATGGCGGTAACTTTTTCTGGTAGGCCTTCAGTAACACATTATCGAGTATTGGAGAAGTATCGCTTGCATACACGTTTACGTTTACGTCTTGAAACTGGGCGTACTCACCAAATCCGTGTACATATGGCACATATTACTCACCCACTGGTTGGTGATCCTGTTTATGGAGGCAGACCGCGTCCACCAAAAAATTCGACACCCGAATTGCTCACTAAGTTACGTGGTTTTAAACGCCAAGCATTACATGCAGCGATGCTTTCTTTATATCACCCCATCACAGGTGAATTAATGACTTGGCATGCCGACTTGCCCGATGATTTTGTTGAGTTAGTTGAACTATTACAAGCTGATACAAAACTTAATGCCACTGAAGAGTATTAATTGCGCCAATAACACAATAACGAACTCTGCAATTGAGTTTGTTCAATGGCGACCGCACTCATCTATATTTGATAAGAATATAGATGAGAAAGTGCTAGCCATACAAACTACGCGTGTAGCCCCAAATGATTTTTTTGATGATCAAACGTCACCTTATCAAGGTTTTAATTTAGGCATGCATGTTGGAGACTGTGCGAAACAAGTAGAAAATAATCGGAATTATCTGCAAAAACTATTACCTAAAAACTGTAAAATTCAATGGCTTGAACAAGTTCACGGTAACGAGGTTGCTAAAATATCTAAAGTTTCCATGCTGCCTATTATTGCTGATGCTGCTTTTACAAGCGAGAAAAACACTTGTTTAGCAATAATGACCGCAGATTGTTTGCCTATTTTGTTAGTGTCGAAGTCAGGTGACGAAATAGCGGCTATTCATGGTGGTTGGCGGCCTTTAGCCGCAAATATCATAACCAATACACTCGAAAAAATGAAAACTCCTGCCGCTGACGTTTATGCTTGGCTTGGGCCTTGTATTTCAAAAGATGTGTTTGAAGTAGGTAGTGAAGTCAAAGCTATTTTTGTTCGGACAAATGATTGTTTTAACTTAGCCTTCACTGAAAAAACTAATGGTAAATATTTAGCTGATTTGCACAAAATAGCAAAATTTCAATTAGAAAATTTAGGTATTAATCAAATAAGCACTTTGCCAGAATGCACTTACTCAAACACTAATAAATACTATTCATATCGAAAAAGTGCTATCACAGGCCGCATGGCAACGCTTATTTGTCTTTTGTGAGTTTTTCACTTCACCATTGATAATTACTTGTTGTAAATCAAATTTATGCATTGTTCTCTATTGAAATAAGCAAAATTCGGCCTAATGTTATAGTTAACTATTTCAAAGTATATTCAATTCATAAGCCCAGTGCTATCTATCATGAAGTGATGGCAGGAGATAATTTATGCGTTTAGAACGTTTTACTCAATCGTTTCAAGAATCCATTGCCGGAGCACAATCACTTGCATTAGGTCGAGATCATCAATTTATTGAACCCATTCATCTGATGATGGCATTGTTAAATCAAAATGGTAATTCGGTTATTTCTTTGTTGAAAAGTGCTGGTGTTGACGTGCGCACTTTAAGAATAAAAATTGAACAAGCGCTAGAGTCTTTAGCACAAATACAAGATTCTGATGGTGATGTTCAACTTTCTGCTGCATCAGGTAAGTTATTTAACTTATGTGATAAACATGCTCAAAAAATGTCAGATAAATTTATTTCTTCAGAAATGTTCTTATTGGCAGCACTTAAAGATAAAGGTGCTTTAGGGAAAATACTCCAAGAATTAGGTGCAAATGAGCAGCGTTTTAAAGCCGCTATTGATCATATACGTGGTGGCCAAAAAGTAGAAGATCAAAATGCTGAAGATGTTCGCCAAGCATTAACAAAATATACGATAGATTTGACTGAACTTGCCGAGCAGGGAAAGCTAGATCCTGTTATAGGCCGCGATGATGAAATTCGTCGAACATTACAAGTGTTACAACGCCGTACTAAAAATAATCCGGTATTGATTGGTCAACCTGGGGTGGGTAAAACAGCTATTGTTGAAGGTTTAGCACAGCGTATTGTTGATCATGAAGTACCAGAAGGTTTAAAAAACAAACGTGTACTTTCATTAGATATGGGGGCATTGATTGCAGGTGCAAAATACCGAGGTGAATTTGAAGAGCGTTTAAAAGCGGTTCTTAATGAACTTGCTCAAGAAGAAGGGCAAGTCATTCTATTTATAGATGAGTTGCATACTATGGTTGGTGCAGGAAAAACTGACGGTGCTATGGATGCGGGCAATATGCTTAAACCTGCATTAGCGCGCGGTGATTTACATTGTGTCGGAGCAACAACCTTAGATGAATATCGCCAATATATTGAAAAAGATGCGGCCTTAGAGCGTCGCTTTCAAAAAGTATTAGTAGAAGAGCCAAGCGTTGAAGACACCATTGCAATTTTACGAGGTTTAAAAGAACGTTATGAACTTCATCATAGCGTGAATATTACTGACCCCGCCATTGTTGCTGCTGCTACTTTGTCCCATCGATATATCAGTGATAGACAATTACCAGATAAAGCTATTGATTTAATTGATGAAGCAGCTTCGAGCATTCGTTTACAAATGGATTCTAAGCCTGAAGATTTAGATCGACTTGAACGTCGCCTAATCCAGCTTAAGTTAGAGCAGAAAGCGTTGGAAAAAGATTCTGATGATGCTTCTAGAAAGCGCTTAGCCCATATTTCAGAAAAAATATGTGATAAGCAACAGCAGTATGATGAATTAGATGAAGTTTGGACAACAGAAAAAGCAGCATTGTATGGCACTCAAACTATTAAAGAAGAATTAGAGCAAGCGCGTATTGAATTGGAAGCGGCAAGGCGAGTTGGCGATCTTAATCGAATGTCAGAATTGCAATACGGAAAATTACCTGAGCTTGAAAAGCAGCTTGACTTAGCTAGTCAGGCTGAAATGCAAGAAATGAGCTTGTTAGCTAACAAAGTAACCGATGTTGAGATTGCTGACGTGCTTAGCCGTGCTACCGGTATTCCTGTTGCGAAAATGTTAGAGCAAGAGCGTGAAAAATTGCTCAATATGGAAGATGAATTACATCAACGTGTTATTGGACAAAGTGAAGCAGTGACTTCTGTGTCAAATGCTATTAGACGATCACGTGCTGGCTTGGCAGATCCAAACCAACCCATCGGCTCTTTTTTATTCTTAGGCCCTACAGGGGTTGGTAAAACTGAACTGACAAAAGCGTTAGCCTATTTTCTATTTGATAGTGAAGAATCACTTATTCGTATAGACATGTCTGAGTTTATGGAAAAACATTCTGTGGCACGTTTAGTTGGCGCTCCTCCAGGGTATGTTGGATATGAAGAAGGGGGATACTTAACTGAAGCGGTTCGTCGTAAGCCATACTCTGTTATTTTATTGGATGAAGTAGAAAAAGCTCACAGTGATGTTTTTAATATATTACTACAAGTGCTTGATGATGGTCGTTTAACCGATGGACAAGGCAGGACCGTAGATTTTAAAAATACTGTCATTATAATGACCTCAAATATTGGCTCAGATATCATTCAAGAGTTTGGTGATGACAGCCAATATCAACAAATGAAAACTCAAGTTATGAATGAAGTAAGTCATCACTTTAAGCCAGAGTTTATTAACCGAATAGATGAGTCAGTTGTGTTTCACCCATTATTAGCTACACAAATTGAGGAAATTGCTAAAATACAGATTCAAGCATTATCAGAACGGTTAGCTCTTCAAGAGTTAAGTCTATATGTTAGCCCAGAGGCATTGGCATTAATTTCCTTGGCAGGATTTGACCCTATTTTTGGTGCTAGGCCATTAAAACGTACTATCCAACGAAGTATAGAAAATCCATTAGCACAAAAAATATTGGCAGGAGATTTTGTTAATGGTTCGACAATCGAGCTTACAGAAGAAAATGGTGAGTTAATATTTAATTAAACTTATCGTTGGAAAGCCCTTTGAGGCGGTAAAAAAGATTGTATAATACACTTCTTTAATGCTCTTTGTTTATGGGATCAGGGAGCGTTTTGGTCTTATTAATTTGTGTTCTCGTTTTTACAGTACAAACTGATATGCTCTTTACTTAAAGCAAGCTGTATTTTTTTCTCTTTATCTGACAAGGCTCTATTTTTACCATCAGCATCTGTGAACATTATACTATCAAAAGAGTTTAATGTTTTTTCATTAAGTTGAGCTGCTTTACAGTTTTTTTCTGCAACCTCTTCATTTTTAGCAAGCACTTCTGCTTTATCTTTCTCATATTGAGATAATTGCTCGTCTACTGATGCGGTGTTGGTACTATTGGGAAGCTCTTTTTTTCTTGCCTGATAAGAAGCAACTGTTGTTAATTCAGAGTAATTATCATTTTGAGGTTGGTGTTGGCTAAAATGCACAACATTATTTTCATCAACCCAACGATATATAGCAATGTCTTTTGCTATGACATTCGTACTAAAAACAACAGCAGACCATAATACGATGGAGGTTGAATTGCGAATATTCATATTAATTCCTTTGCTATTAATGAGTCACTTATTTGCTTTAGTATAAGAGTATTACACAAGTAAATTCAACTTAGGGTAATTTTCTTGTGATAGCTCTTTGACTTTATCATATAAAGAGGGTTTAAATATTGCTACTTTTGTTGATAATAAATTCGTAGGTGCAAATAGTCAATTGCGAGGCTGGTCGCGATATCAATAGATTAGCAACCTGTTTTCATCCACTACGCTTTTTTACATTTTACCCTCAGAATATTATCAATAAACGTTTTCACTCGCCAATTACCAATAGATAAAGCTGTTAATTCTTATATATTCATTTCAAAGTATTCAAATATTGACGTTTATACTGGACGTTTATCACAACAGTTACAAAATTTAGTAACTAATGGCACAATAAAGGCTATGAATATGAAGTCACACAACTAAGCATGTAGTTTAGTCACTTAAAAGTAACAGAGTAAAATATGATCGTATTACAAAAAGCTATGGAAAAAAGCCATCTCTATAAAGAAGATGAATTTGGTGTTAAAAACTATAATTATGGAGTTTTAGGGTCTCTATCTTTAGTTCTGTTTTTTATATTAAATTTTGCATTAGGCTACGTTACTTTTTTAGCTGAAACAAGTGTTCTAGATTCCCCAGTGCAAAGCTATGGCGATGCACTTTGGTTGATGCTGATGTCATCTACCACCATCGGCTTTGGTGATGTTTATCCTATTACGTTTGTTGGCAGAGCGGCAGTTTTCATAATGTTCATTTTAGGTGTGGGGATATTAGGTGGAATGGGGGCTGTATTTGCTAATAAAATTTTTGGTTTTGCTGATACTAATATTAAAAATAGAGAGTTAAGAAAGCAAAATGAAGCGATCTATGAAAAATTATTGGCATTAGAAGAAAAACTAGAATCACTTAATAAATAGGTATTTACATTATGGAGTTAGATTCTCGACAAACCCTGATATTAGCAGTTTTAGTTTTATTTTTAGGAAGGTTTTTGAATGAAAAAATTAAATTTTTACAGCATTATAATATACCTGAACCTGTAACAGGCGGCATTATTGCCTCATTATTCTTCAGTTTTATCTATTTTCTTTTCGATGTGACTATCGATTTTTCTCTAAAGCAAAGGGATACTTTACTTGTAATATTTTTTACATGCGTTGGCTTGTCTGCTCGTTTTTCAACCTTGCTTCAAGGTGGAAAATCATTGGTTATTTTGCTCGTTATTGCTGTTATTTATTTATTCATCCAAAATTTTACTGGAATAAGTGTTACCCTTTTTACAGAGCTTGAAACTCCAGTTGGTGTACTTGGCAGTTCCGTTTCGTTAAGTGGAGGTCACGGTACTGCAATTGCTTGGGCCCCGACATTTGCAAAAGACTATGGTATTTCAAATGCGATGGAAATTGGTATAGCTTGTGCTACTTTCGGTTTAGTCTTAGGGGGCATTTGTGGTGGCCCAATAGCCAGTTATTTAATAAAGCGCCATAATCTTAGTTCAGGTTGTAAAGACGAATTATCTGTTGGAATTTCGAGTGAAGAACATAAAAAAATCACCGTAAATAGTATTTATAATGTGGTATTGATTTTATGCATTGCTGTTGGAATAGGTTTGCATTTACATCAGTTTATCGATAGTTTTGGTATTAAATTACCGCTGTTTGTTCCCTGCCTATTTGGCGGCATTATACTGACTAACACAGTGCCAATTATGTTTAAGAAAATTCATTGGCCTACTGGAACGTCTACTTTAGCTTTAATCTCTGATTTTAGCCTTGGTTTATTCTTAGCTATGTCCTTAATGAGTTTGCAGTTATGGACGTTAATTGACTTGGCTTTTCCAATTCTTATATTGTTATTAATGCAAGTGTTTGTAGTAACTTTGTTTACCATCTTTGTTGTTTTTAGAATGTTAGGTAAAAACTATGATGCAGCAATAATTTCTTCGGGTTATGCGGGCTTAGCATTAGGAGCAACTCCTACGGCTATTGCTAATATGACAGCGGTAACTAAAAAGTACGGAGCATCACCTCAAGCTTTTATTGTCATTCCGCTTATAGGTGCATTTTTCATTGATATCTCTAACGCCTTTATTATTCAATTTTTTCTGAGCTGGATAAGTTAAATAATAGTAGACAGCTACCAAGGCGCACAAATACATTCATGCACCTTGGTTTCCTAACATAGGAGTTAACCCGAGTTTACGTTCGTTAAGCACTATTTATTGGTGTATTTGGCTAGCCAATTAAACACTTCTTTATACCAAACAATTAGGTTATCTGGTTTACGAATATGGTGATCTTCATCAGGAAACATCACCAACCTGCTATCAATACCTTTTCTTTGTAATGTGGTGAAAGCACCTAAACTTTGTGCATAAGGTACTCGATAATCAAGTTCACCTTGAATAACTAACATCGGCGTTTGCCAGTTATTTACATAAGCAGAAGGATTAAATTTATTATAATCTTCACTTATATTACCGTCTTTATCGCCCCAAAGAGGTCCACCCATGTCATACTCAGGGAACCATAATTCTTCTGTTGATTGATAAAAGCTTGGCATATCAAATAAGCCTGCGTGGTTAATCAAGCATTTAAAACGTTCTGACCAATTACCTGCGATCCAGTTCATCATATAGCCGCCATAAGAAGCGCCCAAAGCACAAGCGTTTTCACCATCAAGCCACGGTTGATCCGCCACGATAAAATCTAAACCTTTTTGTAGATCTTCTAAGGGTTTACCACCCCAATCTCGACTAATTGAATGAGTGAACTCTTGCCCGTAACCTGTTGAACCATGGAAGTCTATCATGACAACACCGTATCCTTGAGCAGCCCAAAGTTGAGCATTCCAACGATAATGGAACATGTTGCCAAAACTTCCCTGTGGACCACCGTGAACTAAGAAAGCAATAGGGTATTTTTTATCTTGTTCGAAGTTAACAGGTTTTAGCCAATAGCCGTGAACAGTTTCATTATTCCAACCCTTAAAGTTAAATTGCTGATATTCAGCAAACTTAACATTGTTCAGCTTCTCTTTATTTATGTCGGTTAACTGTTTAAGATCATATCCACCTTTATTTATAGAAAATATATCCTTTGGTGTATTTAGTGTGTGGCGGGTAAAGAAAACTTTATTGTTGCTAAAAGTCACATCGGCTGTCGAGCCAGTATTATATACTTTGTTTACTTCATTAAATTCATGGGTGATTGCAAAGATACTTTTTTGCCCTGTATCTTGAGCCGTTACATAAACTGTTTTATTGTCTTGCGAAAAGCTCATACTGCTAATTGAGCGATCCCATTTAGGCACAACACTACGAACTGTGCCACTTCTATTATCACGTACATGAAGAGTGAACTTATCTGCTTCATATCCTGGTGTTTTCATTGCCTTATAAGCAAGGTAGCGACCATTAGGTGAAAATATAGGTTGTGCATCCCAGGCTTTATTATCGGAAGTAATATTTACTAAATTAAAAAATGTTTGCTCTTGCCCTTTGCTCAGATCTACTTCGAATAAATCAAAATTGGTGGTCCATGAGTGATCTCGTGCAGCAGCCTTAGTTGATGAGTCTTTGGCAGAAAAAACTAAAGAACTTCCTTTTGGATGAAGTGCTACTTGCCCAATGCCCGCAATATCACTAGCCCAATCAGTCATAATATCTTGAACTGTTTCAATTTTACCTTGCTCATTTCTATAAGAAACAAAGAGGTGATTTTTATATTCAGTACTCCATTCATCCCAATGACGAACCATTAACTCATCATAAGCTCGAATATTAAACTGCTTTTCTTTATCTGCTTTTTTAGCAGAAACAGTACAAGCTAAATCCTTACATCCTGGCTTAACCGTTAGGGATAAAGCAAAAGTTTGCCCATTTTTTGATAGTTTAAAACCATTAATATCAATAGGTAAGTCTGATATTTGTTTTGCTTCACCACCGGTTAACGGTAGTTGCCAAATTTGTGAGCTTCCGTTGCGTGATGACAAAAAGTAAATTGATTTAGCATCGTCGGCCCAAACAACATTATGCTCAGATTTTGCATGACTAGTTAACTGATTAACTTTGCCTGTTTTAATATTTTGGCTATAAAGGTGATCATCTGTTGAAGAACTGCCTTTTTTAATACCATAAATTAAGCTATCCCCTTTAGGAGAAACAGTTACGTCGTGCAGTTGGTTTAACTGATTCAGTTTTTCTACCGTAAATACATCAGCATTTACGCTATTAAAGGTTGCGGCAATAACTAAGCTCGCAATAAAAAGAGATTTTTTCATAGGGATTGTCATTTAACCTTAAGTTAACTTGGCCATAATCTAGGCTAGTTTGCTAAATGATTACCAAAACTAGCGCAGGTTTTTAATGCAGCCAGAATATACAATCTTCTTAATATAAGCAATCTTGAGCCATTTTCAAAAAGCCATATTTTGTAAAGCAAAAACGCCACTTTATTTGAGTAAAGTAGCGTTTAAGCGTCAGTTAGACAACCGTTTACCGTCAAGAAATACTATTTGCTTGTTTGGTTTTTTTATTCACCTTAAATTGGCGACGTTCATTCATTATTTCTTGAACATCACCACCAATATGATTTTCACCACGCTTTGCAGCAAGCACAATTTGTCGCTCACGTTCAGCAAAGCGATTACGTTGTTTTTCGCTAACTTTGTCATGGCAACGGTGACAACTTACACCTTTAATGTAGTGTACATTTTGCTTTTCTTGCTCAGTTAATGGAAAGCGACAAGCGAAACACTGATCATATTGACCTTGTTCTAAACCATGGTTGACAGCAACACGGCCATCAAAAACAAAACATTCACCTTGCCACATAGTTTCTTCACTAGGCACTTCTTCAAGGTATTTAAGAATTCCGCCTTCAAGATGATAAACTTCTTCAAATCCCTGTTCTTTTAAATAAGCAGTCGATTTTTCACAGCGAATACCGCCAGTACAAAACATGGCAACTTTTTTATGTTTCGTTTTGTCTAAATTATCTTTGACGTATTTTGGAAATTCACGAAAAGTTTCGGTATCAGGGTTTAATGCGCCTTCAAATGTACCTATTTCAACTTCGTAGTCATTTCGGGTATCAACAAGTAATACCTCCGGATCGGAAATAAGTGCATTCCAATCTTGTGGTTTTACGTAGGTACCTACTACTTGGTTAGGATCTATGCCTTCAACTCCCATGGTGACAATTTCTTTTTTCAATTTTACTTTAGTACGATGGAAAGGATTTTCATCGGCATAAGATTCTTTATGGGATATATTGGCTAAACCTTCATTTTCAGCTAAAAAACTTAATACCTGTTCAATAGCGGATTGAGAGCCCGAGATGGTGCCGTTAATTCCTTCAGCGGCTAATAATAAGGTCCCCTTTACTGCTAGGCTATTCATTTTTGCTAAAAGCGGTGCTTGTAGAGATTTATAGTTTTCAAGGCGTACAAATTTATATAACGCACAAATAGTGATTGGCGATGATGCAGGTGATAAAGTCATTTTTCTGTCTCTAGTGAACTAACTGGAACGTAAATCCAGTGCTGTAGATATAATATTAGTCAGCTAAATTGCTAACTCTACGAAATAAAACCTTGATCTAGATCAAGGTTTTCCGCATTCTAACAGGAACGTTGTCACTTGCAAAATTTATTCAATAGACTAGCTGCTAGTTTCTAACATGGATTTTTTAAACAAACCCGCCTCATCAAAAATCACTCTATCTTCATAACCGCTAAACCAGATAGCATTAGGGTTTCTGCCAACTATAGCCACTTCACCCTTGTTGTGGGCATCAGCAGCACCGCGTAATAATTTAAATATTACTACACCATTTTCACTGCCAGGTACACCAGCCATAGGCTCATTAGTTACTGCAACAACTTCGGTTTTCCCTAGGTAATGTGTAATTGATAATCTTGCGTGTGCTTCTATGCCTGAAAGGCCTTGCTGAGATTTATTCAATAGTTGCCAAGCTTCTTCAATTCCTAAGTTAAATGCTTTATGGCCTATGATGTCTCGACCACAGAAAAAGTAGTGATTTTCAATGCGGTTTCGTTTTAATTCACGCTGCATAATACGTAAAGCATCAGCATCATTACTAATCCCTTTAATGAGTGGGGCTTGGTTTTCAATTGAAATCCAGTTGCGACTTGCTAGCTTCTTAACGGCTTTTAATGTGCTATCAACCCAGAGTAAACCACCATCTGCATTATCAATATATTGACCACTTTCATCTTTTTTCAAAAATTCATCAGGATGATTGAAATGGACCATAAATCTAAATTTAATACCAGGATAAGCTTGATGAAAATCATCCATCATAGCAAAGAAAGTGTCATCAAAACGATCAGGGTAGAAAGCCAATTCTTTGGTACCAACACGAATGTTTTCTATTCCTGCATCAGCTATTGCGGAAAACCATTGGGCTAAATTTTTATTGAGTAGCACCATAGGATCGCCACCAGACATTAAAATTTCACGTAACTTTTCTCTACCTGTGTCTGGATGACGGCCACCATTTTTAGCAACAATAGCGTTATGTTCATTAATGTAATTTACCAGTTCAGAAATTTGCGCTAATCCTTTACGTTCAACACTCCCGTCATTTCGGGTGATTTCTTTTTTAGCAATTAACTCTTCACGATAACAAAAACGACAATGAGCAGAACAGGTAGAAGCTACATAGATAAGTCCTAATTCGTATTTATGAATTAACCCTTCTATCGGGCTGTAATCCATTTGGTTACCAGGGTCTGGAGCACCTTGCATATCAAATGTTTCAGCAGGACTTGCTTTGATTAATGTTTGTAATGGAGGACTATTTTTCGCCAATTCGTAATAGTGACGAGTAATTTTAACTGGCATACGGCTTTCTATGTCTTGCTCTGTACCCTTTATGGCAATCAATGCTTGTTTTTCTTCTTCTGTATAGAAGTTGAGCATATCTTCAGGTGCTCTATCATCAAGAAATTTTTTCAGCCCGTTGATTATTTTTCTATCATGTTTAGCATCCGTAACTTTCTCTAAAAATTCTTGTGCCTTTTCTGTCGGCTGATATTTTTCTGCTTTTGCCATTTTTTTCACCAATTGTTAAGTAGTCAGAAGATTAAAGTCTAGTATGAATATTGGAGTAATCTTGAACGATCAACAACTGATTATAATTCATCAACTCATTACCTTTGGTAATGATGTAAATGTGATTTTATTTGAAAAAAAAGCCACTTTGTTTATGCAAACAAAGTGGCTTTTCAATAACTATTTGGCGATTAGCTCAAAACTAACAAGTTTAAGAGAAAGGTAGAAGCACTGAGCCTATGTTCATAGGCGAGCACTTCTAATGCTGCTATTGAGCATGCTAGTAAAGAGATAAAAACAAATTAAGCTTCTACTTGTAAAATAACTTTATCAGCTTTTTCAGTATAACTTTCCATTTTATCAAAGTTTAAGTAACGGTATGTATCAGCTGCGGTAGCATCAATTTGAGATGCATACTCCATATATTCAGCCGCACTGGGAAGTTTACCCAAAATAGCACCAACACCCGCAAGTTCTGCGGACGTTAAGTAAACATTAGCGCCATTACCTAAACGGTTAGGGAAGTTACGTGTTGAAGTTGACAATACGGTAGTATTATCACCTACTCGTGCTTGGTTACCCATACACAGTGAACAACCAGGAGTTTCTACACGAGCACCTGCTTTACCATAAATATTGAAGTAACCTTCATCACTTAACTGAGCACTGTCCATTTTCGTTGGTGGTGTAACCCACATACGTGTCGGTAATGTACCGCCAAATTTCTCGATAAGCTTACCAGCCGCACGGAAGTGACCAATGTTAGTCATACATGAACCGATGAATACTTCATCAACTTCAACACCAGCAACTTCTGATAATAATTTGGCATCATCAGGGTCATTAGGGCAACACACGATTGGCTCTTTGATATCTGCCAAATCAATTTCAATAACATGCGCATATTCAGCGTCAGAATCAGCTGACATTAATTCAGGGTTAGCTAACCACTCTTCCATGCCCTTAATTCGACGAGTAATGGTGCGAACATCGCCATAACCTTCACTGATCATCCACTTAAGCATAACGATGTTAGAGTTTAAGTATTCAGCTACAGCATCTTCTTCAAGCTTGATTGAACAGCCGGCTGCTGAACGTTCAGCTGACGCATCAGATAATTCAAATGCTTGTTCAACTGTTAAGCCTTTAAGACCTTCAATTTCTAGTACACGACCAGAGAATTCGTTGATTTTACCTG
>Ga0209081_1000017_pt1 | contig 101946 bp, 127 predicted proteins | sample GOMGulsemesocosm_4_FD_184636 | JGI IMG/M metagenome (GOLD analysis project Ga0209081, IMG submission 184636) | Methane-oxidizing microbial communities from mesocosms in the Gulf of Mexico - GOM15B Gulf of Mexico (SPAdes) (version 2) | ecosystem: Environmental > Aquatic > Marine > Cold seeps... | reverse complement strand
TTTCAGGCATAAAAAAACCAGCACTGAAGGCTGGTTTGATTACTTCAATAAAGAAGTTAATGGTGGCGATACCGAGAATTGAACTTGGGACCCCAGGGTTATGAATCCTGTGCTCTAACCGGACTGCCTCCCTTCGGTCGCCGCTTATTACTCGGCAAGCCTCGTAAACACTGAGCATATCGCTAAAACGCCAAAGAATCACAACTATCTTACCTCCATTATCTGCCTATTAATTGCCTATTAATTGGACAGTCTATTTTCAAATGCCTATTATATGCCTATTAATTTTAAGCAAATTAAACAAGCAATATGAGCCACATAAAAATAAACAACCACTCAGTAGCCAGTTTACCACTGTCCGTATCTGGCCAGAAGATTTTCTGGGATACCGACTTTTCAAAGTTTGGCGTATTAATAGGCAAGTTCTCAAAGTCATTTATTTGCGAAGGAAGAGTCAATGGGAAAACCCGTAGAGTAACTGTCGGGAAATTTCCGCTCATGTCTGTTATCGAGGCAAAGAAAATTGCAACCGAGACAATTGCCAATTTCAACAAAGGAGTCGATGCAAACGAAGTTAAGAAAATAAGCCGAATGAAAACGGTAACTCTCGATGAGGCGTTCGTTAGTTACAAGAAATCCAGAACACTGGAGAAGACGACTTTGGATGAATATAATAGAGCGATCAACGGTGCATACAAGGATTGGCTAAATAAAGAGATGAAGTCAATTTCCAAAGACATGGTTGAGGATCGCCATATATTAATGAGTAAACAACGTGGCCCAGCACAGGCAAATAAGTTCACCAGAACTATCGGCGCAATATTTACATTCGCTCAGTCCAAATACGAAATAAACGGGGAGCCAGTAATTCTTATGAATCCAGTATCGCGACTATCTGAAAATAAACAATGGAACAAAGTCAGACCAAAGACCGCTTATTTAAAGCCAGTGTATCTGAGCTCATGGTTCACTGAGGTAAATAAGCTAAGAAACAGAACGGTGGGTGATTACATGAAGTTCATCATTTACACAGGCGCTCGACGAAGAGAAATATCTGGGCTTAAGTGGTCTGATGTCGATATGAAAACCAGAAGCTTTCTTATTATCGATCCTAAAAATCACATAGATATTGAGCTGCCTATGTCCGATCAACTGTATGAGATCATGAAGCAGCGCCAGTTCATAGACAACGACAGGTTCGTATTCCCCTCCCCCACTTCTGCGTCTGGACACATAGAGGAGCCAAAAAAGAACGTCATTGCTGTTGGCAAAGCCATCGGCTATCACTTCACGATCCATGACTTAAGGCGAACATTCATCACCTATGCTGAGAGCCTGGATATATCGCACTACACCCTAAAGGCATTAGTGAATCATAAGGTCGGCGGCAAAGATGTCACTGGCAATTATATTCAGATAAACGTCGATAGATTGCGTGAGCCTATGCAAAAAATATCAGACTACATATCGGACAATGCAAAAATAAGGGAATAGTGACTATTTCTATCTGGGCTCGTTGAGTTTTTATTTCTGAGTGTTATAATTTAAGCTTATTAAATAAACGCAGAGAGTAAATATGTTAAGCCCATCAGATCGAAAGACCGTTTCTATCCCATCTAACTCATCCAATGTCCTGAATAAATTGGTCAAGATTGCCAACGAGCGTCACGACATTGAGTGTGAAATGCAGGGCATTTCACATACCAATATCCGTCAGTGGCAACTGGCATCTGCACTCATTCTACTGGCTGAACAGGACTCTGCTGTTCTTGATGCCGCTGTCAAGTTTCACTACGAGTCTGATGCGATGCCCTCTTTGTCCAAGAAGGTAAAAAATCTATCGCCAGACAAACGTGCGCGTCTTGAAGCTATGATTGAGAGCGGCGAACTATAAGGATTCACGGGGCTAGAGCCAATCCATATATAAGGACATAGGTTCTGACCCCCAATTATTATATAAGGACTCGGATTTTCGAGTCATGGAGTCTGGAGGGGAGGTATGCCGCTACATTCACTCATATCTAAGACTTTCATATATAGCTTTTAAGCGGTGATAATCTGATTTACTAACTCTGATAGCAAAAAATACTTATCGCTTGATATGCGCTATTTCAAGCGCGTAGAATTTGATGTTTAAAGATTATTATTGATTGATTTTCTAACGCGCATAAAAAAAGAGATAATATAATAATATATATTATCTCTTTATTATTATATTATTATTATTATTATTATTATTATTATTATTATATTATCTGTTTATATATTAATAAAGAATATATATCTCTTATTGTTTATTAATCTATTATCTTTTAACGTATGTATAGTTATATCAGTCGGTTTTTTATTATATCTTTTATATTGTGCTTTTGACTTGTTTGCACCCGACTTGCTAATGAATGATTTTAATACTAACATAATTATATACTCTTTTAGTTTATTGATACTAGACTAAGCTTGTAATTACATCATCACTTTTTAAAGTCGCTCTGTATTGCTTATTTTCTACGCTTACAAGCTTTAAGAAAATATAAGCTTTCAATAGCTTATTAGCTCGACTCTTATCTTTTACAGTTTTAAAACTAAATGTATCAACCGACAATGTTTTGTTTTTCTTTAAAACATCAAAAGCATTACTATTTAAAGTTCTCTCTTTTTTTATACTGCTATCATCAATTAAATAAGCAACAGCGCATAAAATACGCTCACTTGTTTTGTAGCATGATAATGTCATCAACTCACTTATCATATTTTCATCATACATGTTTATTATATAATCAATCTCTTTAGTATATTTACTGCTAAACTTGTTTATTAATCTTGTTCTGTTTAAAGCATTTTTTTCTAAATCTGCTTTTTTATCAGTGCTAACATTTAAGCTTGTATTTTTAAGCGATTCTAACGCTACATAAGCGCGGTTTTTAATGTCGTCTGATATGTCATAAGCTGCATTATTAAAATCGCTCTCAATAGCTTCTAACGCTTCAATATCATTAGATTCAATTGCATTCAATACTGCTAGCTCTTCATTAGATAAAATCATTTTATTCTCACTTGCTACAATGTAGCGTTAATTAGTTAATGTGCTTTCGTTTGTCGTTTTGCTTGACGACGAAATTAAGTTTACAGAACTTAAAAAAAAGCGCAATAAATAAAAACTTCTTTTTTAAAACTTTTTACAAGTGATTGATTTTAAACACAAACAAAAATAAAATAATAAGCAATTACTGACTTTTACCGCTTTTGATGCAGTCTTATAAGCGACTGTTTTTAAACAATAAAATTGTAAGTTGTTGATTTTAAAGAGAATTGAAAATAAATAAAATTAATTTATAAGTGACTGATTTTAAAAGAAATTTAGTTTAATTTTCACTATACTATATAAGAAGAACAAAACAGCTATTATCATAGAAAATGATAATGTTGATTTTACTGAGTTATCATTTTTGATGATGTTTAAAAATATTACATCGTTTTAAATGATTATCATTTTTGATGATGTTTTGAGATTTAATATCATTTTTAGTGATTTTAGCATCCAGCCCCCTGCCTTATAGAAAGCTTGCCTTATCCTATACAGAATTCTGACCTTGGAATTTCAAACAACCAAGGCAGTTCACTCCTGCCGCCTGTGTATTGACCGAAGCCGATCCAATGGGGAAACCCATAGTGATTTTCAACCAAGGGTGAGGGATACCCCGCTGTCATATTAACCGAAGCCGATCCAATGGGGAAACCTATGGTGATTTGATTCTATGGTGAGGGACAAGAGCGTGTCGCCCTTGGGTCTCAGTAGAATAATAAAAAGGGCAACTGTTGCGCTGCCCTCGTTATCACTGTTGCTAGGAGATACTACCTCTGTATCTATCTAGGCAAATTTGCGGTGGGTAATCTATCAGTGCGGGTGTTCTGTCAAGAATACCAAATGGAGCAGATATGCAATCCCCATCTTTACCGAATCTAGCAACCGCTGTTGAATCCAATCGGTTGCTGTTATCTAGGCAAATATACATATCAAATGTAGCTCCCTTTACTTCAGTTGTTCCTACATAAGTGCAAGCATCGCAATCGTGCTTATGGGCTTTGATCTGTGTAAATTCTGACACGTTCTTTCCTCTTAGTGTTTGAATGAGAGAGTGATTGCTTAGGTCACCCTCTACTACTGTGTGGCTACTAGCTAAATAGGTCTGGCTTACTGCTTGGACGTGTAAAATTTCTACTGTGTAATTCTCGTCCCCGCTTGGTATGTCTTCTCGATGCTTTGCTGGTGTTGCTTCGATTTCTTTGATTGCTTCGATTTGCTCTGGCGTTAAATATGCCATTTGCTTTCTCACTGTTTGTTTAAAGAGATTGTATTATGACAGCGAAAACATGGAGTTACAGCACTTTGAAAACTTAACCAAGCACTTAGCCAATTGCTTGACCGTTGCTTGACCGCCTTGACCTTGGGCTGGGATCGGTATGTTTCCACCCATGCGTATACCCTCACCAGCCCCGATTCGGGAGACGGGCTATTCCTTGGTTTATTGTGAATAAAAGAGAAGCGCATGGCTTCTCTCTTGATCTACTGCTGGTCGAAGTCTTCTTTTATCTGCATGATGGTCGAGACTAGCTCGCTGGGCTGACTTAGCTCGTAATTATAAGAGCTGCTAACTTCACTTGATATTGTTTGTGGATAGCTACACTCATTAGCAAGGTCTTCAAGTGAGTGTAGCAATGTGGATGCGAAATCATTGTTGCAGTAGGAAACACAAATCATCTCAGCATCGGTGCTGCTATCGTCAATGAGGATAAGTTTTGAATCTTCTTGAATTTTTTTGATATGAGCTGACTGTTCTTGAATTAGGTCTGACATAATATTTCTCGCTGTTCGTTTAAAGAGATTGTATTATGACAGCTAAAAAAAGGTAAGTCAGCGGTTACTTAATTATAACCATGTTGTGAATACCGCTATTCCTTGGCTTATTTCAGACAATAAAAAAGGCACATGAAGTGCCTCTCTGTATAAAATGTAAATGCTTGCCGATCATCTATGCTTCCAGCACCATTTGATTTTCATAGTGTGCCTCTATGTGTGCTCTAAGAAACTCACTAAAAGCCTGCTGATCAAAGCTATCTGGCAGCTCGCAGTCATCATGCAGTGTCGCCTTTACATTAGCGCCGTCCACCTCAATGAGAAAGTCTAGCTCACTTCCGTCACACTCGATAACCATTTGAAACTCTTCACGCCGTTTTAGGGTCACCTTTAGCAAAAAATCAAGCACTCATTCTCCAGTAATTAGTATTGCCTCCCTCAAACAAAGCAAATTAAGTAAGAGGGAGGGCTTTTAAACAAACATTAACTAGGACTAGCGAGAAAAGTCGGTGTGAAGGTCGCCCCAGTTCCCTCACTGACTTATTCATTATACATTGCCTACTCGCTATCAGCAATATGGCTACAGCATTGAGTTTCTAACCTCAGCCGCCATTCTTCTATCTAGTCTCATTTCTGAGGCGTTAATCTTTTGTTGAATAAGGAAGGTATCATGCTCATCCTCAGTTTCAGTAATTAGGTCTGCAAATAAGTTACCAACATCTGTGTAATTTTCATTCATACTTATGCTCCCAGAATAAACAAGATAAACAGTGCCGAATAAAGCAAAGCAGCAGTGCAAACTCCCGACACAACCCCCGCCAATAACTTAAGCACGACACTTGCTTGTGTTTTTCGTTTGCGTTGCTTGTAGCCCGTTAAATAAGCTCTGTCTGCATAATCCGTAATCATAATCTTCTCTCGCTAAAAGGAGTAAATATATGTCTTTAACGAGGCTTAATATACGCACATCCTTGTGCCATGTCAATAAGTAATTGGTGACTTATTTATTTAAACAAGAACTCCACGCTTATACATTGAGGTAACCTCTTTAATTCTAACCATACGCTGATCTCTCGATCTGAATGCGTCCGCCGATTCGTTTGCTATAAAAGCGTGCACCTTCTTCATCATTGCTTTTGCTTTTGGATTAAATCCTTTGTTCAAAGGCAATGGCGGATTGTCATGCTGTAGTTGAAAGCTGCGTTCCAACATCATTCTCTCTGTTCTACTCATAGCTCTCCCCCACATTCACAAGTTTCTTCATCAACATCAATTTCCGTTGGGTCACACTCACATTCATTACATACCCATACACTTGCTTCCTCACCAATGTCGTAACGTGAGTATTTACCTCTGTTCTCTAACCAATTGCATTTATCAACCACCGCTCTGTGATTAGTATTAAATGGGTCAACCTTGAAGTTCATTTGCTTTCTCGCTGTTTGTTTATTGAGTTTGTATTATGCTATCTAAATGATGGCGGTATAGTGGGTAATTAGCTAAATCCATCTAACAAAAAAGCCACTGAGTTCATTTCTTTATGCTCCCTTGGGGATTTTGATGCGATTCCCTTATAAAACAGTCACTTACAAATTCCCACTCTAACATATTTTTCCATGGGAAATACCCGTTTTTACCCCGAAATCTATCTATTTCCATGGATTATTGCCCATAATTAGCTAAATTCCCATGGATTAGTGAAATCATGGAAATACGGGAATTTGTCTTTTTCCCAATCCCACGTATTCCAAGGGCTGCGCATTGGTTTGACCCCTATGGACATAAGCTTTTTCCTTGGTCTGTATAAAAAGGCGAATCCATTGCCGATTACATTCAACTTCCTTGCCGATCAGAAAGCTCCTCCTCCACCCTGTATGTATTACCCGCCCGATTACCTATGGGGATCCTCACTGAGATTTTTTACCCTCTTACCCGCGTATGTTAAGGGCTGCCGTTGCCATGGGAGAATTGTAAGTAAAAATATAGCGGCTTGTTACACCGCTACTGTGCTGGACTTAAGGCTGATTAAACTGCACATCCGTTACCATCTGCCAATTCCTTCATTAATTCAGTTTCCCGCATGTCCTCATTGCTCATTCTTATCTGAAATATATACTCCTGAATCACCTTTAGAATTGTTGCCACATCTTTATTTGAATCGCTCCAGATCAGGTTTAATGGTAGCTGCGTCGTTTTATTCCACGTTTCATTTTCATTGCAGTGATGGGTGAATTCTATAACTCCTGTGACAAGTGAATGTGTTCCGTCAACTTCACCTTTATCTATCACTATTTCTATTGATTCCAATACCGTATTAACAATGATTTTTAGTAGTTTGGTTTTATCTCTACTCCGTTGATACTCCGTTTCATACCCCTCTATATCAATTGGATTTATTTGATTTAGTTCTTCTGAAATGGATTCAAGATAGGAGCTTCTTCTATTCTCCACTGCCTTTATCAATGCGGTTCTTATTTTATATTCTATATGCAGGTCTTGATCTACAAGGGCTTTACGCATAATGATTCGTTTAACTGATTTGATACTGGTTTCTTTATCAAGTAAGTTTATCTCTATCTCTATCCCTATCCATTCCTTACTTCTTATCTGATCTTTTAAATCATTTGATGTTAATTTGAATTGGTTTGTTCTGAAATGGATATTTACATTCTCTTCTGCTCTTTCGATTGGGTTCATAATTTCTCTCTTATCTGATTACGTTGATTTACATTATATACACTCAATATTGGGTGATGTTGTGCTGACTGTTTCTTTCCTGTTAATCACCTTTACCTTATGCTACATGACACACGCCCAGCCCCGATTTGAGAAACGGGTAACTTTGTATATTGAAGTTACGGTATTACTTAGCTACTACTCTCTATTAGGAATGCTTATTCTGACTGATTTAAGCGGTGTTTGAGCGTGATTTAGCTTAAATTGTAGTAATGACTACTGTTTTATACTATCGTCTCTTAGAGAATGATTTAACGAATTGATTTATAAGGAGTTTTTCTTTTATAATTGCTCTCTAAAAATGGAGCTTTCTGACTGTATTTGTAAGTGCCTGATATGACTTAGGTTTTTAGTCGTGAATTTCACCTAAGTCAATTGATATTGATTGCTATTTTATTGGCTAACTTTTAGCTTATCTTTCATTTTGATTATTGCCCCCTTCTTTCTAAATAAGCCCACTTCCTATCTCCCCTCTGTTACAAATTGCCATAACTCTTTTGCACATGTCCACATCACTCACCCCCTTCCCGCCAAGCTCAATTATGGCATCGGTAGTTCTTTTAATGCACGTCATTAATGATTCATTTGCCGACCCTCTTTCGTTGATATATACTCTTTGGGTTTCACAAAGTATATCTAACGCATCAATCAGTTCTTTTACCATACCAAGCCCCTTATTCAATTATTGCGTATGAGGCAATATCATGAATGTGTCTACCCCCTTTTTTGAACTGAAAGCTATTTGGGCAGCCAAATGTTCTCACCCCATCTTCGCGTATGATGATTACACGTTCGCAATTCGGTCTGATGCCGTCGTTAGGTATCCAGTTGATGATACTTGGCGCATTTATATCTAGCTTTGCGAAACCAACCTTTGACCCACCTCTCCCAGTGCGACTCGTTGTTCCGTTGGATGATGCGTATATATCACATCTTTCGGCATCGTATCTGCCGAAGTATGCAGGCTGCCATATAGACTCCTCATCATTTCTAACGAGAATCGGCGTATCAACCTTTACCAAACTCCAATCAACGTAGCTGCCAATATTCTTCTTTAGCTCCAGCAACTCCTCTTCTAAATCCTGAATTCTATCCAATAGTGGTTTCTTCATGCTTATGCCTCTTTGTAAAAAATGTGATTACCGATAATTCTTTCCATTCGCATTGCCTTTGCCCACTTGGGACTTACGCTGAACGAATGGTAAAAAAGTGAGTTGTTGCTGATTCCATAAGCTCTGTCTCTTAGAAACTTATGAGCCTCGTTTCTTAATTTTTTGTATACGCCTTTGTCACTCGGCTCGTCTGATAGGCTGTCGTTAGTCCATGAGAACTGGCTTTTCTGATGGATTACTTTGCAAATTGTATTTGGAAATTTTGGCGAATTAACTCTGTTCATAACGACATCCATAATCATCTTTCTACCCAGAGATGACTCACCTCTGCCTTCGTGATACAGATTGTCAGACATACACTTAAGGCTCTCTGCGTAGCTTGCATTTGCCAAAGGTGTTACCAGCGATAGAATTAAAATTGCCTTTGCTTTGTTAGTATTCATATTCATTCTCCCGAAAAATTACGCTCACTCTTCCGTCATCTGGATTCGCTTCAATATCCATCACGGTCGTTTCATCTGCATACTTAAAATCATTAACCTGACTTTCGATGTCAATAAACATTGACACCGCAGTTTGTTCATCACCATCAAAACGCTTTTTGGCTCTGTTGTGACCATCTCTTAGGATGTGCAACATTCTTTCCTGATTGATTCTGCTGGGTCTATCACCCCCATACTCATTGCACTCGTCTACAGCCAGGCTAATTGCTCTAACAAGTTCGTTATCAACCTCATCATCGTCAATTTGCTCGACAAATTGATGCAGTCTGATGTCCCTATCTAAAGACGCCATTCTCTGAAAGCATCTCGTCAGGTCACCGCTCATCTGGTCTGATACATCTGGATACATTTTGTTTACAAAGTAATTCCTCCCTCTTATGAAAGTCATTGCGCCTAAAGCAAGTAGCTCATCTTCCCAAGAGTCCTTTCTGTATTCGGTATCAACGTGTTCCAGAACGCCATGCGCAACAATCATTCCCATTCCGCATACATATTCTTTTGGGGCATCTTTCTCTACCCACCCCATGCCGCCGTAAACTTCACATTCTCGGTATTCAAATTCTTTTTGTATTAGGCTCATTGCTTTACTCTCTATGTAAGTAACTTATGACTTATTATGACAGCTAAAGTTAGGGCTGTTATTGGGTAAAGTTTATTACCAGCTACCGTAACCAGGCAGTGATTCTGTCTCAGGATGCGCCCTTGTTGCCCTTATGAAGTCATCAACTGGCATGTCATTCACCGAGAGTATGTCACCCAAATACACCTGTCTTATCACACCGCTCTTTGACTCAAGCAGTGCCAATTCCGAATTGTCTTTGGGGTTCGTGACAAAGCCAACCACCTTCCCATCAACATGCCTGCCGTTGCCTCTGATTCTGCCAGTGGCAAGCGCACCTTCATAGAGTATGTCCCTTAGAATCTCCACGTTAATCTTTTTCATACTTCCTCTTGATGTTTGCTTGAGTAATTACCAACTGCCGTAATCAGGTAGCAATTCGGTATCAGATGGGCCATCTTTGGCTACCTCATCAACACTCACCCTTTCGTCATTGGCGGATATTATTTTTTCAATATACACGTCAATTTGGACATCATTTATTGAAATAATATCTCTTATGTATACCTGCTTTATTGCTTCGTCACTCCATTCCACAAGAATAAAAGTGACGTTATCTTTTGACCTTGCTAACTTGGCTATCCTGCCGCTTATTATTTTTAGGTCAGCTCCAAATTTGGCAACAATGTCTGCTCCAATTTCATTAGGTAGTTCATTTTCAATCAGCAACCTGTCTGATATTTTCATACTTCATCTCGATATTGCTAAGGTCTTTGCGGGATAAGTTATCAATGACTTATTATTGCAAACAGTCATTGGTAAAGTCCAGAGTTAGTTTGAAAGCTTTCCGTCGTCAGCAAACACTCTTACCTGAACACACTCTGATAATTTACCAACTATAGAGCATTTGGTAAGGTCGTAATGGAACTCGCCCAGGTCGTCCTGAAACTCATACACGGTAAAGTCAGAACGCTCCGACATAAACTTATTCACAAGCGCCTCATCTTCATCACTAAGCCCAGACATGTCACCATACATCAGTGCTGCGTTGAGGTGACGCGATACCCATACTGAACCCACTTGATTTAACATATATTTCCCCGTCGTTTACTTACAGAAGCCCTTTGTTTGCGAAACTCATATCATTCATTCCGCCAATTAAGATGTGGTCAAGAAGCCTCACGTCAATTAGCTCCATCGCTGAACTCAATCTTTTTGTGATTTTCTTATCACTATCGGATGGATCGCAGTTTCCGCTTGGATGATTGTGATAAACAATAATAGAGGCAGCATTTAACTCAAGTGCGCGTTTTGCTACCTCTCTAGGGTAAACAGATGCGCTATCAATTGTTCCTCTGAACATGTTTTCGCTATCAATAAGGCAGTTCTGATTGTTCATAAATAGCACGCCGAATACCTCATGCTCAAGATCGGCAACCTGCAGTCTTACATAGTTTGTTACATCAGCGGGGCATGATGCATTGAACCCTGTCTTTAACAATCTACCTCTGATAATTTCGAGTGCGTGCAGAACGATGGCGCACTCCTCAGTTTTCTGGGCAAGTGCGCCGGCATTATATACAGCGTTTGTTTCGTTATTAACTTCACTCATGGACATTCTCGCTTGTTGTTTGCTTTCTTTAAGAGTGTTTATTATCTATTAAGAATCAAGGCGATACCGCTTGTTAAGCAAGTTACCCAGCTCAATGCACATCAAATCCAGAATCAACTCTCTTGTTCCGTCAACACCCCGCCCGTCTGTCAGATTTACCGCGTTCATTCTCTTTGCAATATCATTCCCAATTACTATGTCCGCACCTGTATCTAGCTTTGCCTTTTTAGTCGCATCAAGTAGCTCCTGCGAGCTAACATCCGACACCGTTTTGAAGCCAACCAATACAATATCGGGTCTTATCTTCTTCACCTCAGATATGATTTTCTCCTCTGGCGACATGAATACATACATGTGCTGGTCATTGCCATCATGTCTTTTTGTTTTGATTCTGGACTTGTCCCTGCCGATACCGTCATGAGGCAAACCTTCAATTCTCTCTGCCTTGAAGTCGCAAATGGCAGCGGCCATAACAATGCCAATAACTTCTTCGTCCTTAAGCATTGACCTGACATACCCTCTGACATTATCAACGGTATTCAAAAGCTTTCCACCTGCCATCTTTGTTAGCTCAAGATGAACGTCAATTCCATTAAAAAGTCTTGTGTTGGCATCGCATCGCTTTTTTATCTGCTTGCCAACCGTTCCAAATGCAGGTGCGCAGAGTGACAAGTGCGGTCGAATGTCCGACATTGTTCCGCCGCTAATAATAATTAGTTTCTTGCGTTTTTTCAGGCTTCTCATATTCATTCCCAGTTGCATTGTTGTATTCGGTAATCACGCCCTGCTTTGATCTGGAGCTGACGAACACGAACTTTGCGTGCATCCTCAGCGCCACGCATCTGCATGAGCTTACCATTGGGGCTTGCGTAATCACTGCCCCGTCATATCTTTCAAGACTCCATGTTGAGCCTCTTTGAGTCAGCCAAAGATTACGGCTGGACACAGGCTTTCCCCGTAATTCTCATGCAGGTTGCGTGTTTAACCACCACAACTTGCTCTTGCATTGCAACTGAGGCAGTAAGTATCATTGATGCGGCCACCACCGCCATTTCTAATTCAGTCATCTCACACCAGTCCTTTTAAAGAACTTCTTGAAAGTAGAGGGTGAACAGGTTTCGTAATAATCACCCGGACATGGGTAAATTCTGAAATACGTCACCCCATCATCAGACATCACCTTGTTAGTAACATACGTGTCGCCCATCTGATACCCCTCAAGTCCATTAAGACCTCTTGGCTCATTTATGCACTCAGATAATGTTGCGGCATCGACAATCATAGAATATCCACTTCGTTCTGAATCTTATCGAGCAGCCTTACGAACTCGGCAACCTCATCTCCATTTGTAAATCTAAGTGTGGTTTTAGGTTTACCAAGTGCGCTCGTTTGTTCCACCGACATGTTCAGTTCCGTTACGCCAGACGTGTTGTCCATCGACACGTCAATTACCGTTCCATCAATGTCCGATCTTAATGACATTTTGTTTATCATAGTCTCACCTTGCTGTGTCTTCCGTAAGCCTCAACAACACTATCAAAACCCTCAGTCTCAGCGGCAGCAGGCTTCTTCGGAACAACTGTGTCTTCAAAATCACCTACATTGTGAGAAAACTCCTCTCTAACGTATTCAATTTTAGAGTCCTTACCCATTGTTCGTCTTAGACAGGCAACTGCCGCAGCTCTTGTGTTTGCTAAAAATGAAGCAGGAATGCTTCCATCAACCTTAAAAATAAATTTCATAATCTTCATATACACCTCTTTGTGACTACTCATAAGTAACTAATGACTTATTGTTACAATTAAAACTAGGGCTGTGTATTTTTTATTTCAAAGCCCCACTTATTTATCACTCTCTACTGTAAATAGCACTGATAGCTCAGTGCTGGGTTGCTATTTGAAGCTCTTAAACTGCTATTTAAGAGACTTTTTTTAAATTTATTAATACTTTATGCTAAAAACTCATTAACGCGCTTAAAACGCATCGTGATTGATGGAGAGCGCTTCGTTCTTATACTTTTCATTAAGCTCTCTTTCCGCCCTACCCATTGCGTATTTCGTTGGCAACGAATCAGCACCGCGTTCAAACCCAATCTTATGCAGGAATCGCATAACTCGGTTCTGTTTGTAGTATTCCTTTTTATACTTTGCTGCCAGCTCTAGTTTCTCCAGCATTTTATAAACTTTATAACTCATATTTCATTCCCCATTTTCCAACTGCCATAAAAAAAGGGGGCGAAATTGCCCCCAGTCATCTAACTTGTAATGCTTACTTTGTGCCAACTACCGTCTTTGCTACCTCAAACAGTGCGCTTTCAGGATTGATAAAGTAACCGCCTTCTTTCTTAATGATAACTTTTAGCAAGGACAGCATCTTCAAACCGTTTGTGGTTTTGGGCATCGCTGTTCCTTTTGCGTAAGACTTAACTCCATTCGCATCGCCATCCATAAAGTGCTGTTGAAGATCGCCGGCCTTAATCGGTTCTGCATCAGGTGCGGATACGAACTTAAAGGTGATTTCTGTAAATAGTGACATTTTAGCTTTGCCGTTTAACGATGCTAAGAAGTTAAGACAGCTTGCGCCAACTTTTACATTCATTCCGTCAATCATTTCAGCAACTTCATCATGCTTTGCTTGCTTGCCAGCTTCATCTAGCAAGAGGTCTGCCTTTTCAAGAAGAAAGAAGCCATCACTTGCTCTGTCGTCGGCAACAATACTGCGTTTATCAGTGCTAACAGTTTTCTTAGGTGCTTTCTTTTCAGCAGGTGCTTTGGTAACTTTCTTTCTGTCTTCTTCGGTTGCCATCTTAGGAGCTGACTCGCTTTCTTCAACTTCATCACCCTGCTCTTCATAAGACTTTTGAATTTCCTCATCAGTCTCAACGTCGGACATTGCACTTAGCAAATCTTCTTCCGACAGTTCATTAGTCTCATCAACCTCATCAATTTCGATGTCAGCGCCATCTTCAACTTCATCTGCCTCAAGGCTAGCAACGTCAGTCGCACCCTCTTCAATAGCACCTTCACTAAGCCCCTCGTCAGACATCATTGCCTCAAGGTCTTCAATAGAAAGGTCATCAATCACTGCGTCAGAAGGTGTAGATGATGTTGCTGTTTCTGTATTAATAGATGTCATAAACTTGCTCCGAATAATTAAAAATAGGTTGTTATTGCGAATCGCTGTATTGATTCGATAAGTCTATTTTACTCAGCACAGATGGGCTTGCAGAGCTGATTTGATGTTTTTTAAAACTTACCCAAATAGCTAATCAATTCTGCCTTCTGGCTCCGTTTGCACCTCCTCTTCTTTAAAATTGCAATATTTTGGTGAAGCATCTGGCTCTAATGATTCATAATCATCGGCGTATTCGCAATGGAATACTACGGTATATCCATTACCTATCATGTCACCACCACATTTTGGACATCTGCACATATCTAAATTTTCTGGCATATATTTCTCACTATTGATTATCGAGGCAAACGTGCCTCTCAATTACTGGTTAGTAGTTTTATTTATTCAGGTTATACCCTTAATGCTAACTCTTGATGTTGAATGTATATGCTCTTCAACGGATATTAGATTGCCAAATAAACATTGATAACGCCCCCTTATCTCTCTACCTGTTTCTACATTTATAATTACATTTCTTGGTTTTTGGCTTGTCGGTATAAACAACTAAAGCCATTGTAAGCACAGATGCTATAACATACCGATTCATCAAAATATCCATAGTTACCTCTTAATATCACCTCACAACTACTAACCCACCGCTAACTATATTTCTCGGAATATGCCGTTCATTATTTGCACCGCTAAGGCACGTGCTAGTTCGTTAATCGGTTCGGACTTGTCATGCACGATTGCCCTACACACATCGTAGGTGATGTGCTCATTGCCTCTATTAATGTTTTCAATAAAGGGCTTTGGGTGTTTTTCACACATGACAACTTCCTTACTCGCTTAATTAAGTGTCACAGTAAACGGAGACTCCGCTATTGCAACAAGCACAAGTGCTGCGCCTATCGAAAAAATAGTTACGAACGCCCAAACCTCAGATGTAACTCTGTTACTCATGGCGTAAATAAATACCCCCGCAAGCAAAGATGAAAACATCAACGCCACTCCAACAACCAATACACAAAAAAACCTATAATCGCCATAAATTACCCCAATTATTCACCAACCAACTCATTAAAGTCTTGATAGAACCCGCGATTTCTTGCATAGAAAAAGCAATCCATCATTTTTCGCGTATCGTATGTAGCGGCATGTGCTTCCGCCACGTTGTATTTAACATCACATGCAAAGCACAGCTCACGAAGAGAGGGTTTTTTGCCTGTAGCTGTAGCCCATCTTCCAGACTCCATTGTGCAAAAGCTTTTTACATCTGGAACATCGTGACCCCCGCGAATCATTTCACCTGCTAAGAACGGGCCATCAAAGTCCATATTGTGAGCAATAAGGATGTCACTTGATTCAATCACTTCGCCGATCTCACCAACAACATCCGACCACACAGGCTCAGTCATTAACTCAGACAATGAAATGCCGTGTATGAGTTCGGCTTTGGCTTCAATCCTTTTTTTGGGATTGATCCTCTTCTCATATCTAGCGATCTCCGTTGCCGATTCTAAATCGTAGGAGATCATGCAAATTTCTACAATTCTCTCACCATCCTCTTGCTTTAGACCGGTAGTTTCGAGATCAAGACCATTGATTGTTGTCACGCACTCACCCCGCCATCATCTTTTCTGGCATTTTCAGCATTTATCTTGTGAGTGATAAACGACACCATTTCACGCTTCGACATCATGGCAATTGTGCCACCTGCCGCGATTATGTCAGATACTTCTTTCATAATTCGCCTACCAATATCAACCCTGCCATCAAGCATTACTTCATTTGCAATATTGAGAGTGGCTGCGATTGTTTGTTGCTGTGCTGTAATTGCCATAAGTCACCAGTTACCTATTGTTTTGATTAAGAAAAACCAGACTTTCTTAGTTTCCCAATGATTGAGATTACCTTTTTTATAACTTGCTCATGCGTCGCTTCCTCACCCAAGTCATACTGCTTGTTGCTAATTTTCTTTGCAAGCTCTACCGTCACAATAGAGCCATCACGTTTGTATGATATATCCGCAGTAACATCTCCTTTAACGAGCGTCTTAGCGTTGCGCCAGTAACTCTTGCCACTGGTGTTTACATCTTTACCTGCAATGCCAATTAGCTCAAAAAATTCATCATCAACAAGGCCGGAACATATAGCAAACAGCGTATCAATGCCTGTTTTATATTCTGAATTGGTGATGCGCTTGCTTTGAAGATCATCAACAAGGCACTGGAGTTGATCCAGTGCTTTGCGAGTCAACTCTTCTTCAATACTTGGAAGAGTTTCGTTCATTACGCCGCCTTATCCAGCGCTTCTTCAAGATCATCAATGCTAGGGTCTTGAGGTGGCTTTTCAGCAGCCGCTCCCTTAGCAATTCGTCTTGCTTCAGCCTTCGCTTTTTTATCAGCAGCCGCTTTTTCTTTGGCAATACGCTGTTTATCTGCAATGTCGCAGGCAATCTTGCTTCTTACTTCGAGAATCATGTCTTTGTGATCGGCACTCAATGAGCTCATATCGAACACAACTTGCTTGATTGAGTCTCTTGCCGCATTTGATAGCTGCATTGCCAAAGTCGCATTACTTGGGTCTGCATACTTCGCAAACACTTTATTCATAATTTCAGATGTAACCTCTTCTTTACCACCTTCGATGTTTGTCAGTGTAGCTTCAGAAACACCAATCGCTTTCGCCATTTCTTTACGATTGATTTCGTGGTCAATACGAAGTTTCTTAAACTCTTTGCCTAATTTTGTTACTGCCATTTTCTTTACCTTAGTTGTATTAATAAAAGCGACTTATGCCGCTACTTTTTGGATCATTTGGTTTATCGAATCGAGTTTAACAGCAGGCAAGCTGACTACATCTTTGGACTTGATGTGCTCAGGAACATATTGATATATCTCGCCCCATTCGCTTTCAATCTGTTCGACATTTTTGAAATTCATAATTGCCGCCTTAAGCTCTCTTGTTAGGGCCTTTCTTTGGTCAACAAGCTCGCCAACTTCAGATTCGGCATTTCTATAATCAAGAATTAGCGGCGTAGTTTCCCCCATTGAAAACACAGGTGATCCATACATAGATGAGTAAACTGGGACTCTTTCGCCCGCCGTCATGCCTATGTCGAGACGCATCTCGCCTGAGTCAAACTCTCCAGTATCACAGTTGACGACATTTGGACCAAGAACGTTGCTTAGGCAAACTCTCAGCACCGATGATGTGGGCATGAATGAGGCGGGCAATGAGTCAACACTTGTCCTGAACTTTTGCATACAAAGGTCGTAAATCTTTGTTCCTATTGCACTTCGCTCAATCCTCTTGTCGGTTATTTTTTTGGACACAGTTTTCTCAATAATTGAGTCCACAATATCCTCACGCATTTTGTTTGTTAGTCTTTTTTTAGCCATTTTATTTCTCCTAGTTTTTGCTTTAATCACTAATTGCTAGTGAAGTTAGTATTCTACTAGCAATTAGCTGGTTTGAATAGTCACTAGTGACTTATTTTATTATTCCCTAAGCTATCTTTAATGCGATAGGAACTCTCGTCGCACTGTTATAAATATCAAGCATAACTTGAGGGATGAAATTATTAGGCGCTTTCTTTGAACTCATTAAGGCAGAACTCATAGTTGTTGCTGCCTTATTGATTTCAGAGCAAGTGACCCCACTTTTTGCTATGGCACCCATCACCTCTTTGTAATCGTGTCCATCTGCAACAAGTCTACTTATTAAGCCCGTTGTCCCAAAGACTATTGTGCTGTAAAAGCGCCTGTCGTCTTCTGGAAATGCCGTAGTTATTGCTTCGAGTGTTCTGATTAAGCCACTTACTCCACCATGTCTCTCAACAATACTTCTTAGCGTCCCCAGACAATTGACAGTGTTGACATCCATTGTGCCTATTTTTATATCAAACATACTTAGGGCATACTCAACATCATGAGAGTGTGTTCTTTCGTCCATAAGAAGACACGCATTGTGTTTTTCTATTGGCGTTACCTTTACAACATCGGTATTCATTTCAGAAAAAAGCTCCGCTTCTCTGGACACCGTTTCACAGGGCTGAATGCTGCACGGAACTTTGTCATACCCTGCTCTTTCTATAAGAGCCATTGTGTGCTGACCATCGTAGCACCACATTGTTCCATCAGGTCTTGACGAGATACTTACGGACTTCACCTTTCCCCAATCAAGCCCCTTTTTTAGTCTGCGATCTACCTTCTTAACATCAAGACTTCTTTGATACTCAGGCGTTCTTTTTATATCCGCTATCTTTAGCCATTTTACTTCTGGAACGAATCCCAAAACTTTAACTTTGTTCTCTGGCAATCTATTTGTTCTTGACATAAAAAACTCTCCTTCGTTGATGCAAAATAATTAATTCATTTCTTAACTTGAATCTATTATTTCATCTACAACTAGGGAGAGCTGTGGGCTAATTAACTAACCCTTTTCTTGCTAATGAACGCCACTTATTTTAGCCAACTCAGCATTGTCAAGATGAACCTTACCTAGAATGCTTTCAACAACGCCAATTCGCTTGCTTAGATCAAGGGTGTTCCGATTAATAAAGCTCTTTGCACAGTTCAATCTCTGGTCTGCAAGAAGCCCCATTAATATAATTGCAATGTGCTCCATATAGGCCAAATTAGTTGGTCTAATGCCGTCACTGCTCATTGGTATGCCGGGTTGAACCAGTATCACCGCAGAAAAGTAAGTGTTGGTAGCATGAAAGCACTCATCCACATAATCAAGTAATGCCAATGACTGCTGTTCGTTTAGATTTTCCCTACCAACATCCGCAATTGTGTATGCAAGTAAATCAAGCGGCGTTCTGTCGGAAATAAAAGAGCTGCCGATTTCTTGGTAACTTGCCTTTGAAGCCTCCAATATACCAATCTGAATCTTCAGTCTTGTGTCGAAGTCATAATCAACCTTTGGATCAAGACCCATGCTTTCAAAAACGCCTCTAACGCTACTCTCTACATAAACAAAGCCAGACTTCTTTGCAAACTTCTTAGCCAGAGTTGTCTTGCCGACCCCAGATGCACCAATTAAACCAATCATTATTCAAACAATCCGCTATTCAGTAAAATACCAGTCCAGTTTTCAAGATTTTCTACCTCAAGCAATTCTTCTTTCGTTTTGAAGCCATGTAGATCAATCTGATCTTCATTTGAGGTAACGATGCCGTCCGTATTGACGATAATAACAACGCCAACATGAACCATACCTACAGGATTACTTCTGTCAACAATCATACCTACCGCATTGAATGTATCGCCTGCACCCTGAATGGTTAGCTCTTCATTCATTTCTCTACTTGCGGCATTAGCAACTGTCGCTTCGACATCAATTTCCTGCTTGCCGTTTTTGACAGATACGTCACCAACATCAATATGCCCGCCGAACCCAATTGACACATTGTCGTGCAATCGTGATTCACCACCTGTTTTTGTTCGAGTGTAAGAAAGAATTTTTCCATCACGCATTGTCACAATGTATGGAATGATTTGCATGTAGTCGTCCGATGTTTCAAGAATATCTCTCGGAGCAACTACCACGTCATTTGTATCAAATGGAAGCCCTTTAAACCCCTTGTTAAAGCGAATAAACCCCTTTCCCTCACTCACATGCTCACTTAGGTAACTAACGTCGCCAATGTGATGTTCTGCCGCTTCTGATACCGAGCCGTTTGTTACTGCCAAAATGTGTTGTTTTTTAATAGTCATATATGTTCCTATATATTTTAGATAATAAAAAGGCGGGAACTAGCCCGCCTATGTTGAAAATTAAATGTGCTGCCGATTGTTACATCATGTCTGCCTGCGCAATCGTCGCAAGCTCAAGCTCCACCTCCGCCTCTGCACGTTTCTTCTGCAAAAGTAATTCACGCTCAATAAGGCTATCTGCCTCTCGCTTCATTGCTTCCGATCTTTCCGCAAGTAACTTGGCAGCATCTTTTTTAGCTGCTTTCATTTTTTGCTCAATGGAGACGATCTCTCTTGAGTGGCGATCAACAATCGAACTAACGGAAAGACTACTTACACCAATCTTTCTTGCGCCAAACTTAAATATCTTTTTCAGTAAACCAATCATGCAAAGCACTCCTTCCAATACTTTCTGTAAGACATTCCGCACATTCTTGAGATTTCGGCAATACGTCTGTCCTCAGCTCGTTCTTCAGAAATTACACCAACGGCGGCATTAGCACCGGCTTCAATTTCTTCATTAATCATATCGATGATTTCATCCGACATTTCATACTCATATTCAATATCAAAAGGGGTCGCCTCTTTTTTTTCATGATTCACCTCAAAACACTGAATCTTAATAGTTTGTTTTGTTTCCATTTACGCTCTCTTTGTTTCAAATTAACAGTATGATTATTATACACACTAATAAGTAAGTAATGACTTATTAATTTAATCTACCCTAACATATTTCTCAACCGTAAACTCAGGGTGATTTTCATATCCGCCAATTTTCCACACGCTTAAGTCAATACCAGGCATAAGCACATTTCCCTCCGCAGTAACAGCGAGTCTGGACACAAGAATCTCATCCACATACGGCATAAATAGATCGTATATTTCACCGCCGCCACATATTACAGTGTCCATATCCAGAATGGCCTCATCCTGCTTAATAACCTCGTATGCAGTTCTTACCTCGAAGCCCTCAACAACGAAGCCTCTATTTCGAGAGACAACAATGCACTCTCTTCCTGGCAAGCAGCCAACCAATTCAGCAGTCTTTCTGCCCATCACAATGCGCTTTCCCATTGTCTGTGCCTTGAAGAACTTCAACTCGCTTGATACATGCCAGGGCATACCTGTATCGCAGCCTATGACCCCGTTTTGGGACACTGCCATCATCATGGTAATCATTTAATCCACTCGCTCCATCTAATTGCCGCCTTTATTGTGTTTTTGAAATCAACTCTCGCCTTGCTAAGTGTTTTTCTTTTCACACCCAACCAGTCATCATCGGTAATTCTCATTTCCGTAAAGCAATCTGGATACTCACCTTCAATCTCACCCATCATCTTGTTGATCTTGCCTGATATGAACCTCTCCATATCCTCTTCAAATTTCACTCTACTCATCAATCACCCGAAATCTCATCAACTTCAATATCAAGACATGGGTTTTTCGTTTTTGGCAAACAGTCATGGCATCTTTTAATGCCTTGTATGTCTTTCATTGCAAACTCTCTCACTGGGTCACCCTTTCTCTCCACATCAAAAGCTCTCATAATCCACTGCTCGCCTTTGTGAAACTTGCTTTCGCCAAATCGAATGCTAATTGGCACAACAGTTCTTTTTCCAGTTTCCCCTCGCCAGTTTTTATAAACGAAGGTCAGTCTTTTATTAATGAATTGACTTGCCAATTTGCCCATTTTCATTCTTGTTTTTGTTTCATTTCTTATTTCCACCGATCTATCGTCGGTCTTAATATAGTCATTTTCCACCCGCAAGTAACACCGCTGCTGCCAAAACAGCAACACAAGCCCCAAACGCAATGCTCAATCTCTTCCAATTAATCATTTATCCCCCATGATGGTTTATACAATCTTCCTCTGTTTCAAATACCAAATCACTACCTGATAGATTTGGATCAACACCAAGTCTCTCTGCAATCTGAACAAATGCGTTCTCATCCCCTTTTATCAGCATGTGACCAGCGCACTGTAGAGTGGTCTTCTTATGACAAACAAAAGAGGTGTAACTTAATATTTCCCGCATTCTCTCTGCACCGAGCCACCCCTTTTGTGAGTCTTTTCTAAAAGGGCAGTTGGAGCATGGCTTTTTGACATTGGGTAAACCAGCCATTACCGCATCAGATGATATGTGAAGTAAGTATGCGATCCGTTTTGGCGCATCCTCTTACTGCATTTGCCGTTTGATGGCTCACCCAAAACACAAAAATATTCGTATGTTATTTCATTTGAGCGATCATTCATTCAAAAGCCCTCTTGACTCAACCTCGCTATATCGCATCACCGAGAAACTATCCTCAATGCGAACGCGAGTATGCCAAACCCCATTTATCAACCTGATAAAACCTTTTTTCCCATCCTCACTCATGCCCTCTCCTAACCTAAACTGCTATTTCAGCCTTTATCGAAGGCTGTGATTCGTATCCGATAACTTCAAAATCTTCTAACTTGAAATTATCAATTGAGCATTTTATACTCAAAATTGTGGGTTGTTCGTGGGCATTAAGATCAAACTACATGCCCCCAAGTTCTTCCCGTCTTTATGTGCGACACCGTTGACTTAGAGACACCCATTTTGTTTGAAATGTCAATGTTCGACATGCCATCCGATATGAGGTCTCTTATTTTTAAAACATCAGACCCATTCAACCTAGAATTTCCGTTTTTTTCACCAACTGGTGACGTTCCATTTGAAACTCTGTCCCCCATATTTCCCTTTGGCGTATCGTATCTCAAATTCCAGTCATTTGTGTTTTCAACATTACTATCGTTATGACAGATGAACATGCCAGGCGGTCTTTCTCCTAGAAACGCACTGGCAACTATCGAATGAACAACGATGGTTCTCGGCACACCTATTTTATACATTGTAACTATTGGATACCCTCCGCCATTTCTCCGAGCTTTTAACAGCCTCTCCCTGATGGGTCTAACTATCTCTACACCATTAACAGCTCTCCTTGCCACTCTTGCAACACTTTTTACATCACCACGATTGGATACCAAATACGCACCGTCATAGCCACCAACCTCTCGCCACTCAATCATACAGCTATTGGGGCTTTGATAGATGGTTGAGACTGGTAACTCACAACCTCAAAACTATCTAAGGTAAAGTCATCAATGCCGTCATGCTTCCCAACTATATTTAGCTTAGGTAAATCATATTTATCAAAATCCCTACTCAATAACTCTTCGACCTTCTCTAAATGTGAATTGTAAATATGAGCATCGCCAAATGTATGAACGAAATCACCAACGGTCATGTTTGTTAGCTGGGCTACCATGTGCGTAAGCAATGCGTATGAAGCAATGTTATACGGAACACCTAAGAACATATCTGCACTACGTTGATACAACTGGCAGCTAAGTTCGTATGAAGGAATGCCATTTAAATCAAGAGCCCTGTGCCACTCTTTGTCCGTTACAATGCTTTGAGAAAATACTGTCCCCTTTGGAATAAGCTTTCTTCTTTCGGAGGCACTTAGCTTTCTCGCATTGAATTGAAACAATAGGTGGCATGGCGGCAAAGCCATGAACCCAATATATGCACTCATACTTGGCGAAGTCCTCTCATCTGGAAGGTAATTCACATTCCAAGCTGACACAATATGTCTTCTTGATTTTGGATTACTTTTTAGCGACTCAATTACATTTGCAATCTGGTCAACTTCGCAACCGTCGCGGTCGTTATGCCAAGCACGCCACTGTTTGCCATAAACAGGGCCAAGCTCACCACTTTCTGTCGCCCACTCATTCCAAATCTTATTGCCTTGATCGTTAAGAGCCTTTACGTTTGTGTCGCCTGAAAGCATCCACAAAAGCTCTGTTGCAATCATCTTGAATGATGTGTGCTTTGCTGTAAGTAGGGGAAAGCCATCCTTCAAGTTGAACCTAATTTGTCTGCCGAACACCGATGTTGTTCCAACTCCAGTTCTATCATCCGAGCTGTCGCCATTCTCAAGAATGTCCTGCAATAATTCTTTATACTGCTGCATATTATCTACCACCTTTATTTTTTAAATTACGTTTCATTCTGCGCTCTCTTTTTGCCTGAGCTTTGGCAACTCTTTTGTCATCATGTTTCCAATCCGACTTCGGCATTACTGGCTTCTGAATACCACCGCCAGTGAAACTCGCAGCTATCGCCATCATCGACGGCACTTTGCTAACATCTAACATAGGCTTCCCTCTTTTAACTAAAATCTTTAATCATCAATCTTGCCATGATGCACTCTTTCAAAACCCAGTCCGTAACGGGATTGGTTGAGTTCTCAAGCTGTTCCAATAAATCACTAAGCGTTGCTCTCACTATCGTCTCCTTTTGTAATAATAAAAACTCTTTCTTTCAAGAGTGCTTATTATTACAGTTATTCTCTGGGCTGTGTAAGTTGCTAGTGACTTATTACAATCACCAGCAACAAACAATCTATGCTACATATTAGGTAACTTAATCATCGGAACACCGCTACTGCCGTTCATATACGGTAGCTTTCCGTCCCACTTTTCAATTGCTTTGTTTTCAAGCAAGTTTTTGGTAAGCGACCCGCTCAGTAAACTATTTGCCTCAGCCTGCGCTCTTGCAACTGCCAGAATTGAATCCGCCTCACCGTTCGCTAGTGCAACTTTCTTCGCGGCTGATGCTTCTGCCTCTCGAACTTCGTTTTCACGCTGTTGAGCCTTCTGAGTTGCGCCAATCTTTGCATCAATTGCTCTAACAACTGAATCAGGTAATCTCATTCTGCCAATTAGATAAATCTTCTCAACATCAATGCCGATCTCTCTGACTTGAGATATAACACTTGCCTGCACCGCCTTCATGAAATCGGTTTTACCTTTTCCATAAATATACTCAACATCGTGCTTTGACCCTTCGGATACAAACGCATCACGCACCATATTTCTCAGATAAACATCGGTAATTTCATCAACCCCCTTTCGATACTTCTGAAAGACACTTGTTACCTTTTCCTTATTTACCTCATACGAAACACCGACATCCGTGTTGATTGCCAAACCCTGATTCGTCTGAAACGTAATTGACTCGTTGTTTGGTGAGCCCTCATCCTTTCCAGCAGTCCACACATAGTTCTGAGTGAAGGTTGGGAACAAGAATAGCTCCTCATTGAGACCAATAAAGTATCTACCGACACCCAGCTCTTCTGAGTCAACACCTTTGCTTCCACCCAAAAGAAACACCTTTACCCCAACGTGACCAGCGGGGACTTTTTCACAGCTAGAAACACCAATCATTGATAAAACCAGCGCAACAATACCAAAAATTCTAAACATTATTCTTTTTACCTCTAATAAACATGTAAATACAAAACCAATTGACAGCCAGCGTCATTAACGCCAAAGCAAAACCTAGCATCACAAGCTCTGACGAATCGGAGCTAATCATAAACGGCATAACAAAGCCTACCGATATAACATTAAATGCCGTCAACATTGCGACGGCAATAACCCTAAATATCCCAACCTTTTCAATCGCTGTTAATGGCTCTACCGACAACGTATCAAACACTTTTTTCACTTACCTTTGCCTTTGATTGCTTAAATACCATAATACTTGATGCCTTAATTTGAAGCTCTTCGCCTGTTTGTGGATTACGCCCTTTTCGTGCCGCTCTATGTTTTAGCTTAAATGTGCCAAACCCATGAACTCTAACCTCTTGATCTAACGCAACATCTTCTTTAATTGCGTCAAATGCTGCCTTTAAAATTCGCTCAACACACTGCGCAGATTCGCCAGAGTCTTTTGAAATATTCTTTGCTAAACTTTTTAATGTAATCATTTTTTACTCGAAATATTAATAACTTTGGTGGGCCGAAGTAATCGAACCCACCGTTTTCAAACAGCAACGTGCTCTTTTTATCTATGCCTGTGCGATTGCTAATACATACTTCATGCTGCCCCCTATTCTTGTAGTTAATTGTCACTCTCTATCGAGAAAGTGTATTGTTGCACAATGCATCTGGGATAAGTAAGTCATAAGTGACTTATTTTCACGCTTAAAATAGCACAACCCCCAATGCCTTGTTTTTGCTACTTTTTGTTACCAACCTTTCTTGACAATCTTTTTTCCCATCTATTATTCTGGACATCAAGTGCGTAAATGCCATTTGGTCTAATGTCAACAATAAACAAAACTCTCATTAAAAAATCAATCAATTCCACTCCAACGCTCCTGTTGCATACGCAGACACTTTTGTTTCAAATGAGTTTTCATCCGTCCCATTCACTCTCGAAGCATCATCGAACCAAGAAACCAAATCCCTCACTTTGTATTTTTGCTCCAAACCCATAGATGCCAGACGTTTGTTACCAAGAACGCCCATGAAATCGTCGGTAATCACCTCAGTTAGCCCCAGAACGCCTTCACCAATAATGTATTTAGCCCAAACCCGCTCATGTTCGACCGCATCTGTCATAATCGTCATTACGTCCTTCATTAGCTGCTCAGTAAACAGCTCAGGTCGCTCTTGACGCAACGTATGCCACATGTTTACGAAGAAGTTCAGATGACCCACTTCGTCACGCTGAATGAGCTTAATCATCTTCGCGCTACCTCTCATCAAGCCCTGACGCTCTAATACATAGAATGTTAGAAAGCCGCTGTAAAAGTAAATACCCTCCAAAGCAATATTTGCCGCAACTGCTTTTACAAAGTTCTCTGGCGTGAACCCCTTCCCTAAAATCTGAGACGAACTCATTATGTATCGGTTCTTCTCGGCAAGTATTGGGTCTTCTTCAAACATCCAGTAGATTTCTTCTGGATCAAAACCGATACTTTCGATCATCTGGCCATAGGAAAGAACGTGCTGCGCCTCTTCCCATGCCTGACGAGAAACACACATACTTGCTTCTGGCGAAGTTATGTGTCTTCCGATGTTCATCGTTAAATTATTAAACTGAATCCCATCCAAGTTACTTAGGAACGCGAGAGCCTTCTTATACGCGGTTAGATTGCCATCACTAAGCATTCCTGTTGCATACTGTTTTGCATCCTCACTTAAATCAACTTCCCGTTCATCCCAAGTGTTGTCCTTCATTCTTTGAAGGTCATCCATAGCCCAGCCATGCTTTACGGGTCTAATTTGCATGAGGTCGTTCGTCGGCCCCTCAATTAGCCGTCTATCATTAACATTAAATGCCATTGCCATCACCGTATATTCTTATTGCATCAGTAGCTTTTAGCTTAGATAAATTATTCTTTTCGTTCTTGCCATATGTTGCGTATGCCGCAACCAAGACCGCACATGCGTAAACCAATTTCTTTGGCACAAGTCGGGCAATGATTAGCCATAAATTAAACTGTTTATTTGACATTGTTTACCACGCCCCAAACCAAATACCAATCCCATGAATTACTCCAACTGGGGCTGCTATTGCACCTGCAATTAAAAACAACCAATCTTCGCTTTGAATGCAGGAGACAACATGCGTCACCCACCCGCCCAGCGACACAATGATTGCGGCAATCGTAATTCCAAAACACCCAAATGCCATATTCTCTTTATCTTTATTATTCACATTCATAACTTCTCTCAGTCCATCTTTATAAGCCGCATCTATCATCACTCTCGTTTTCACCAAAAAGAGCACTAAAAACCACTACCGCCACTATTATCACAAAGTAAGCCACCATAGCTAAAATGCTATCTGCATCAGGCATCAATCACCCCATCCTTCGTCATATACATCACCCCAGTCGCGTTCATCCACCTCTTGCTTGTCGTGACCTGATCCGCCACATGTCGAGCAAGAAGACCCGTCGTAGCTACCTTCGCCACTACCGTTGCAAGCACTACAATAATCATCACCTTCGCTCATATCTATCACCTCTAAGTAAGTCACTAATGAGTCTTATTATAACTCACTAATGACTTATTATTATTGGGTAAACTAACTAAACCAAGTTACTGTCAAGATTCACAAGACTTGTTATTGACAGCTCTCGCATTCTGGGTTGCTGATACTGCAAACCTTTACACCATCAACCATATCATCGAGACTCTTCTCACCATCAACCTCAACGGGACCAACAGGGTCAACAGGCTTCTCAAGCCTTTCAAGAGCCTGCTTGACTAACGAAGTCCCAGCCTCTTCATCAGTTAGCTCATTAATCTGTTGCTTTAGGTAGTATGTAGATTTAAGACCTAACTCCCATGCTAAGAAATACCATGAGCTAATTACGCTACCCTTTACACCAAGCTTCTTAAACAGGTTCACGGATTGCGACTGACACAGCCACTTTTGACGAACTGCGGCTGGTCTAATGATCCACTTCTGGTCAATATTGAATGCAACTTTTACCAATTCAGGTCTGCCGTGACGTAGGGAAGGTGCGACAACTTTAAACTTGCCAGACTTGTTCTCTTTTATTGAGACCTGCTTGAAAGGGGGCTCGATACAAGGCTCAGTTCCAACAAGATTTGAAATAGTTGCGGTTGGTGCTAACGATGTGCAGTTGGAGTTTCTAATGCCGTGCTCTTCAAGGCGAGCTCTCAACGTATCCCATTGAGTAATAACTCTTTCGCTTGAATCGGCACTCCATTCACTCGGTAGCTCCCTTGCGGTGTCAATTGGAAAAATGCCTTCGTCCCAGTTTGAGCCTTTGAATGACTCATAAGCACCGCGCTCTTGTGCCAAATCAACAGAGCCGCTAATTGCCCAGTAAGAAAATTGCTCAAAAACATTATCAGTTTCTTTTAGGTGAGCAATTGATTCCCAATCAATACCTTTTTCAACAATGTAATCAGCCCACCCCATCAAGCCCAATCCAACAGGTCGGTGCTTCATATTTGTAGCGCGAGCCTTTTCAGTTGGATAGAAATTCAAATCAATTACGTTGTCAAGCATACGCATTGCGATTGGAATCACTCGGCTAAACATGTGAGGCTTGACGACTGATATATTAATTGAGCCCAGATTGCAAACGGCGGTCTCATCGTCACTCGTATTTAAGGCAATTTCGGTATTATGAGTTATCAGCCCATTTACAGTCCAAGCGTGAGTTTCTGAGTCAACAGTCAAGCAGTAGGCATCTTCATTTGGCAACTCAGTTAAGTCAGTGAATGTTGCATATAGCTTCTGCTTATACCCTTTCTTACTTAGGTTACTAACAAATGTATCCGCACCGTCTCCAGTTCTATACTTGCCCAACATGGTCACACGCTCTGCAATCTGACAGCCCTGAATTGAGGTTATTAACAATCTCCAGACAGTCTTGCACTCATACTCGCCATACCCATCGCCAAAGTCACGCATGCCGCCGTTATGAACCTTATTCATTGACGACTTGACCCCAAAGTTAGCCCAAAGTATCTGAATATCTCTTAGGAAATCTCTACTTGATGATGACAGCGCCATGCATGTCGCATCTTTACCAACCTGTATGTTTCCATCTGTCAGATACAAGCCTCTAAGATACCCCATAACTGTTGATCTTGTTCCCTTCCAAACAAAATCAGGCACATCTAACTTAGTTTGCTTATTGAACCCCATTTCATCAAGAACTCTTGCCAATGGCGCACTGCAAAGTCTATATGAGTTCTTGGCGTGATTGAATGAAAACTTCGGCTTATGAACCGATGATGTAGACGCTACCTCACCACATATCAAACTCTCAACAACCTTTTCAACAACAGGAACGAATTTACCAGTCTTCTCGCCCCACAAATCAATATGAACTGATATTGTTGAACCAGCCTTTTCGCTAAACGTCCCGTCACCAGCTACCAAGCCTGCAATCAAAGCAAGCTTTGGAAAATGCTGTTCACCAAACATTCCTTCAATTTGTTGAGTTAGCAACTTGTCGCCAGACTCCAAATCTTGCGCCTCAACCCACCCCTTATCTCTTACCCAAACTCTATGGTCTGGAGTTACTTTGTGCTCATATCCCTCTGCGGTGTTGATCTGAACAATTGGCGCATTGGGTCTTGGCAGAAGCATCTTTGAGGCATCACTAAATTCAGACAAGCCAACGACTTTATTACTACGTTCGGAGGCATATAGCTCACCAACCGTCATAATTCCTGCATCAGTAACAACTCTTTGGTCTGCCGTCATGCAGCATAAGTTGCTCGATAAAATAGAACCAATGTGTTTTTGAGGATTTCTTCTATTGAACTCGTCTTTGAATGTAATCCAGGGCGCACCAGACTCTACTAGAGCCGTGATAATCTTTCTCCAGAGAACTTCTGCATTAACAGTTCTTATCGCACCCCCATCGGCTTCTGCTTGCTCGTAAGCAATTTTGAAGTCATCACCATGAAGCTGATGTAGTTCTGGATATTCATGCGAGTCAAACAGTGACCAATCCTTCTGGTCACGAACTCGCTCCATGAATAAGTCATTTGTCCAGAGTGCAGGAAATATTTCCCTTGCCCGCAAACGCTCGTCACCATTTGGCTTCTTGAGTGACAAGAATCTTTCAATATCGCCATGCCAGGGTTCTAGGTATGCCGCGAAACTACCATTTCTTTTGCCACCGTTATGCACGATTCCCTCACTGATCGAGTAGCTATGTGGGCCATCCATCTCAAAGTCATACACGTAGCCACTATAGTCAATTGGCGTAACCGATCTCACCCTATTCAGCAAAGCGCCCGATTCGAGCCTATACCACCCTTGAAACGTTGTTGTCTTTGGGACGTCGAAAATATCAGAAATCTCTGAGAATATCGGAGTCGACACCTCATAAATATCTTTACAGTTCTCCCTCTTCACCTTCTCGCCACATCTTTTTGTAAACGTTCCGCCAGAAATTTTTCTTCTATATCCCGTTGGCAAAACGCCAAACTTTGTGCATAAAAACCTAAATGACTCCGCAAGGTTTCTTGACGTTGTTACATAGTTCATTGAACCTGACTTCTTGTAATAGCCGTCTGTCTCCAACATGCCTTGAATTATGAATATTGCGTGAGTTGGTGGGACATTCAACATGTCCCCACAAATTCTCTTTTCGCCGTGTTTATCATAAAGAGAATTTCTTGAGAATGCAGGCAGGTCTCTTGAGTTCCAAGAAATATACTGACACTTTCCGTCAACAGTCTCCCAGCTATGAACCGACTTGCTTTTTAGATACGACCTCACAAATGAAATGACATCGCTCTTCCCGTCGATGCCCAGAGATACACCAGCCTCATACCTATCCTTCTTTACGTGACCGTCCCCAATCATGACGCCATACATTCTGCAATCATCTTCCGAATGTATCAAATGTGCCGAATTAGGACTTGGCTGCGCAACACAAAGCATGTCAGTATCCAACAGATCTTTTGCCTCAACCCACTCGGTTTTTTTATCATTCCAATTTACGCGCTTAAATGACTCTCTGAGTCGTATCCCCCTAACTACGAGAAATCTGTGACCGGATGTCACCTCCACTGGTTCAATTCCTCTGGCAAACTTGACTGACACAACGGGGTCGTGCTGATCGTATGACTTTATCTTCTCTATCTCTCTAAAGTCACCAGACCCATTCATCAAAAGATCGGCACTCACAACATCCTCAATGCGCTTAAATCCATCCTTTGTAACCAACATGGTGTCGGGTGTGAATGATTGATTAACCGCAACCGCAGTGTCATTAAACACTTTTAGGTAAGGAACGATTCCGGACGACGTTCCATTAGTTGATTTAATGTGCGAACCAGTTGGTCTAACCCTAGTCCAATCAGTCCCAATACCACCAGCAAACTTTGACAACAAAGCACATTCGGTGATTGTTCCAAATATCCCATCGCCAATTGGGTTGTTTTGCGATCTTTCCCAAATAGCATCCTGCACTGTATTCACAAAGCACGAACTCATTTGAGGATGTGTTGTTCCAGAATTAAACAGAGTTGGTGTTGAGCTCACAAACTCAAATTTGGACAAAATATCGTAGAACTGAATAGCTCTAAATGTTCTTTCTTCTGACAACTCGTTTAAAGCCAGCCCCATCGCAATACGCATCCACATGTGCTGAGGCATTTCAATAACTCTGCCGCGATCACTTCCTACTTCTGGATTTTCTTGAATCAAATATCGGTCATACACCGTTTGCATGCCTAGATACTTAAACTGCATATCTCTTTCTGGATCAATACCCTTATCCAGCTCTTCCAGGTCAAACTTTGCCAATTCAGGAGACAGTCTTCCAATCTCAATACCGTGCGCAACGTAGTCATCCAAGCTTAGATACGACACCTCCCCCATGCCAGCTTCTTTATAAATCTGCAACAACATCAATCTTGCCGCTGCGTATTCGTAGTCTGGCGTATCAACATCAATTAACGACGCAGCAGACCCTATCAACGCGCTCTGAATGTCGCTGGTCTTAATTCCATTGAAGAACTGAATGTGCGCACCCGTCTCTATTTCAGACAAAGATACGTCAAGTCCATCGCAGGCCCATTGGACTGCTTTGTGAATCTTACCTACATTCAGCAGCTCTCTTCTGCCATTTCTTTTTTCTACTTCTATCGCCATCAAGCATTTCCCATTTAATATTAACAGCAGTTATACGGTCTGCATCTCACCTTTAGTGCTTGATTATATAATAAGTCACCACTTACTTACTATATGATCCACAAAAATTAAGCCATCTTCATCATTCTAAGCATCTCAATTGCCGACTTGAACTGCTCTGACTCCATGCCCGCATAGGCCGCCGCTACTGCATCTGCCAAATGTTCGTTGTCATTGGTAAGAACCATTTCGCCCTTTAGCTTTCTGGTATTCCAGTTGCCCTCTGGGTGCTTCTTTGTCGCCCACGCAATCATTTCCGCTTTACTAGCCGTCTTTTTGCCAACCGACACCATTTTTACCTCAGCAGGTGTCACTTCGATTAACGGTATTGGGCACGAAGCAAGAACGCCTAAGCAAATGCCATAACTTGCCATCGCCCTTGCTGACTGAGAGCCAACGGGGACTTCTGCAATTGCTATTGCCGCACCTTTGCATGAGTCAACCATGTGCTTTTGAAGCCATCTTGCCCTTCTGAGATCGTCACTGTTTTTTCTTACGGACTTCTTTGTTGCGTTGTCAGCTTTGGTTGGTTTAGCCAAGATCAATGTGTTGACCTTAATTGAATTGTCTTCTGTATCCAGCGTCAGCGTTGCTATCCCAAAGTTACATAACGATGGATCAAAGCTTACAATTTTTATCTCACTCATTCTATTTCCCAATTGCCTGTCTAAAGTTTACAATTACCTCAGCAAGAATTGCATTGTGAGCAATCACCCACTCAAACATTTCATCACTTTCGTTACTATCCAAAGTCATTCCAATCTGCATTCTAATAAACTTCTCACGTCTCATCAGAACCCACTCTTCAAATGTTTTGAGATCGGTCACCTGTGCGTTTCCAACAAATGCGTCCAAAGGAGTCCTCCCTAGCATTTCCGACACTGACATCATTCCTGCGCTCTTCATTCTTTCATCCAAGTCACTCATGGCTCATTCCCGTTGAATATTGATATTGATGCTTGAAGTGCGCATTGCGCCTCAGACTCTCTTGCAAGTGCCAAATCCAAAGGCACTATTCCGCTCTTGGGGTAACTCTTCTCCCTTTCTCTCTCCACCACTCTTTTTGCACTCTCATATCTGCGCTCAAGATTTTTAATAATCACACTACTTACTGTCATCCTTCTTTAACCCCTCTTTTTCTAAAAAATTAATCACAACATTGCGTATTATTTCACGCAAGCACTGGGGCAGCACTGGGAATCTACTAAACAATTCATCTCTCAGTGCGTTCACCAAGCCCGCTATTTCGTGATCTTTCATCAATAACACCCGTATCTCATCACAACGATGTCACCTACTTTCATTTACCAACTCCCGTAATCGTCTTTGTCATCGTAAAACTCCTCCTTTTCTATGATTTTTTTCTTTACAGCACGCTCCTTTTCTTTAACAGCCTCCTCCTTTTCGTAGTCAGCCTTTGATTTGAAACCCTCAATCTCTCTGGCTCTGCTCTCAACTATCGCAAGCGCACCGCCATCCATCACTTGCTCAATGAAGTCACCAAAGCCATCGAGAACTTCGATTGCATCTTCACCCATCATCTCGACAGCTTCGGAAGGTGACCTTCCGATCTGTCTAAATACAAATATTGGCCTTTTCTTTTTGCCAAAATAAACCTTCTTTACCTGAAACTCTTCACCGCCAATTAGCGGCTCCTTTCTATACTTACTCCCAATCCTTTTTGTTACCGAGATGGGCTGATTTAGTTTGTAAATCAACGCACCCTTACTAAGCATCGTTGCGTCTCTAATTTTCTTATTTACACTAGATACCGCACCCTCCATAATATCCAGCAGCATTCTTGGCGTTGACGCTTCATCAACCATTACACCGCTCCATCAACAGTAGAAACCCCGCCAACATTTCTAACGGTAATTTCTTTTTCAATCCAGTCCGATAGATTGTTATGCGATATAACAAGCACCGTCCCCTTCTCTCTTGATTTTGCAGTGAGGACACCCATTAGTCTCTCAAGTCCCGACGTGTCTAGCGCATCGTCAATTTCATCCGCCATATACAGACTGATTGGCTTACTTGCTCGCGATGCCACCAAATCTTGCAGAGCCATTGACGTTGCAATTCTTACCTTTCTCTTTTCACCACCAGATAGCCCTCTGAAATTTTTCGCACCATTCTCTTTTTCAACTGCGATGCCAAATTTTTCACGCAACTCACCCTTCGATGTCTTGCTGATGGTTGACCAAATCGCAGAAATACTTCCTTCTGTCAACTCGGTTAGATACTCAGCCGTCTTTTCATTAAGAAATGGCGTTACGGTGTCGATAATATGCGCTCTTACACCCGATCTGCCGAAAATTTCAACAGCATCGTTTGTAACCTCAACCAAACTCTCTGACTTTTTAAGGTCATCACGAAGCATCATCTCTCTTTCCTCTGAACTCTTGAGATTTTCACGCAACATTTCTATCAACTTGTCAAAAGGGTTCAGCTCAGAAGACTCCTTTAGTCGCAAAACCTTTTCATCAAGCTTGTCTGCCAAGTCACTCTGCTTTGTTACCTTGTGTGCAAAACCGTTCACCTCTTCTAACTCGCTCGTTAAAGCACCGTGACGCTCTAAAACTTCACTAACATCAATCATTGCACTAGCAAACTTGTTAAGCTCGTTATTCGCGATATTTACAGCGTTCCTTAGCGACTCCATAGACTCTTTTAACGTCTTTAATTCAACAAGCTTATTTCTTAGCTTGGACTTCATTGCGTCTCTTGCATCGCCGATGTCCTCACTGCGATACTCTTTACCGCATTCGCCACATGGAGTGCCAACTACATCATCAATATCATCAATTGATTTTTTCTGCTTTTTGCAATCCATCGTTGCAACTCTCACATCGCGCTGGGCCACTTTCAGATCGTATTCCAAATCTATCAATACATTCTTTAGTTCACCAAGTTTTTCAACTTCACCCTTGTTACGCGCTATGTCATCCGCTATGCAACCAATGTCCGATCTGATTGCACTTTCATCACGAAGTTTCATCCGCAGCTTTTCAAGCTTATCGGATTCATCTCTTGCATCATGAGCATCGGCAGCCGCTTTGACAATATCACCAGTGACTCCACGTTTGTAAGCGGAGTGCTTATCGAGTGCGTCAGTCAGCTTTCTACCGTCATCCTCTCTGCCTGACATCTCACTCACAACATTTGATTCAATCGCATCCATTTTGCTCTTTGCAACAGATAGTTTTTTTATGGCTACAATGTGTGCCTGTTGAAGGCGCTCTACACCAGCGGCCTCTTCAATTAGCATCTTTAATTGTTTGTCAGTCATGCCAGGCAAATCAGGCATCTGTTCTTGACCCGCATATACCGCAGTATTGAATACATCTGCGGAACAACCTATTATTTTATTAATGGACTCCTGAGTTAGCTTTGATGTTCCGCCTGTTGCATCTTTTTCGCCATTCATAAGCAATAAAGAGTTCTTTCCAGTCTTGTGCTTTCGATGTCTGATTATCTGATACTTACTTCCGTCATCTTCAACATTGACAACAACTCTACAATCTTTGGCAACTTTGTTATTAACGACATCATCACCGACAACACCTCTTGCTGTTATGCCATACAGACACCAGCTAATTGCATCAACAAGCGACGACTTTCCCGCACCATTTGAATTTGCAGAGCCATCAACTTCGTTTTCACCCTGAACAAGAACAATCCCCCTGTCACTTAAATTAACTTTTGCCTTTCCTATTACCAGAAAATTATTTATATCCACCGATAGTATCTTCATTAACTCATCTCCTCAGATTCAGCAAGTATCTCGGCACACAGCTTCGATAGTTTCTTTGGGTTACTGTATTTTTTTGCATCAATGAATGACTCAACTGAGTTGCCTATTGATACACCCACAACCGTTACGCCATCTCGCTCAACAGGCGTGTGATTCTTTATCTGATTTACTACGCAACCTAATGCACCCCAGTCAGAAAATTGCTTTCTTATTTCATCAACATCAGAGCCCTTAGTAACTTCGATTTTCACCCTTGCATAATTGCCATCAACGATAAGCTCGGCGTCTTCAAAATTATCCTCTGTAATATCGACAAACTTTGGAGCGTGTGATGCTATATATCTCACCTCATCAGCAGAGTCGGTAACAAGCAGAAAGCCTGCTTTTGAGCCAACATCACCCCAAGTTTGATGACACATCGCTCCAATTGAATAAACCCCATTACCGAAGTCAACATGATTATGATAGTGACCTGACAAAACTCTTCTATACCCAAGCCCAGCTAAGTAATCTGCATCCAAACCGTGATTTGGTATGCCGTAAACAACGTCATTAACAGGTGCGTGAATGATTGCAGTCAGGCCATCAGAAGCCTCAGCCTCCAACCGCGCTTTCAATTCATCGAGATTGGCGTGCCAGGGGAACAAAATCACATCATGACCAGTTCGCTCTGAGGTGATTGACACGTCATTGCACATGTTCGCCTCAAGCGTGTTGTGCAATGACTGTGCGGCATTACCTATCTTCTCGCTATTTTTGCCAGCAAGATCGTGATTGCCTGGGATGGATATAATTTTCACACCCTGATCGGAAATCCACTCAAATAGATCGGTAACTGGATTCAAAACAGTTGTGTCAACTCTGCCTCTTATGTGGAACGTATCCCCTGCGTTATAGATGGTATCTCCGCCATTATCCAGAAGGACGCCGACAGCTCTTTTGAATTCGTCTATCTGAATTTGTAATCGAGTATTTACACCCGCATCATTTACGGACGCGAACGCTGTGAAATTGTGAAAATGTGTGTCGGATACCACCAAGTATGGCGAGCTAGATATAGTCATATATTCCCCTTGTTTTGTAATGTGCTTTCTTATTAATCATTATTATAACTCATTAATGACTTACTATTTTGGGCAAAGCTATTCAAAAGAAGCTTTCCCTATCTTGCTTTCTGAATTTGCTTATCGGAAGGTATCTCTGCAAAGCACCCCCTCTTTTGTCATAATTCATTACCGCCGCCTCGCTATCGAACATATCTAGCGTGGTGGCGTATTTATCACCGCTTGTTCCTATATGAACAACCACCACTTTAACACCAAGCTCTCTTGCCAATTTTAATGTTTCTATGTCTATGGCAAGAGAGTTTGTTTCGTGAAATACACCAGTTGCGACATCTCTCTTTTCGGCAACGTATATCAACTGGTCGGTATCCTTACGTCTCCAAAAATTTCCGTATTTCCCGTTCTTCCCGTTGTGTGATGACTCTCTCACCCACAGCTTCTTTTTCGTTTTTAGCATAATCAATAACCTTTAGATAGATAACCGTAGCCCTTTCGTTTGCATTGTAAATCATAGTGCCTGATGCATTTTTCAATCGCTTTAGCATTTTCTCTGGAACATCGTCGATAACATCGAGCGCCTTAATGCTGTGATTGTCTTGAGAGAACATATCGGCAAGCGCAAACTTATCACCAACAAAAACACTGGTGACTTCTGCAAAGCACATAATTACATTTTTCTTTGAGTTCATTAGGGCAACCGTCATGCCCTCCGATACTCGTCTCGACCAAGCATCGCCAATTCTAAACGTATTGAACTCGCCCTCTATACCCTTTAGTGATGTAAATTTGATAGTTGGAACAAACTCACCGCATAGTTGAGCGGCAAATTCATCGCAAATTGGGTTTGCGCAGTGATTGCACAGGGTCTTTGTTTTGCTGTAAAATGCTCCATCTTTACTGTGGATACCTCTGTAATCGACAATTGGCGGTGTAGTATCAAGCATGACATTCTCCTAAAATGTTAAGACGTTGATACTACACCATTTTTACCAAATGGTAACTAACTTTCTACCACTATCATTTCATCATTGGCATTCTTTTTATCCCAAAAAGCAGGTCCGCCAAAAGTCTTAACGATTTTATAATAAATAAACGCCCTGTTTTTTCTAAGATAGTTTACAACACGCCAGCTTTTGTTTGCATCTATGGTTCTAATCATGTTGTTAAGAAACGCCCTATCGGCACTGTTCTTGTCATCTATACTCTCGCCTGCAAAATACATAAAGTCGTGAATATTGCATGACTCCTTTATGCTCAATCCCCATAGTGTATTTGGAACGAAGAAGCCGCCAAGACCTTTGCTACCGCATCCATTACATATAGCGTTTTTATATTCACCGAATATGTTTGAATACCCCGCTGGGGCATAAAGCTTCAAATCACTACACATAGTCGGGAACCATTTTTCTCAACTTATCTTCATCGCCATCTTCAATGATTTTCTTCGCAAGTGTCTTGCGGTGATATTTCTTTCCATCCCACAAGACATAAGCACCCGCAGTTTCAATAATATCGAGCTTAACTAAGTAATCCAGTATGACTGATATTTCTTCAAAATACGCACTGCCGTCGTCATTGAAGCCCATGCGCAACTCTGCAACCTTGAATGGTCTAGTGTGCTTTGATTTGGTTATCTTCGCTCTAATGATCTGAGCGGTCATTTCTTTATCGCCATTAACCGTCTCCATCACCTTCGTTCTCCCCAGTGAAATTCTGCCAGAAGCATAAAACTCCATAGCACCGCCACCTGGAGTGCAATTATGAACAAGAACCCCGTTATCTTTATTTCCGACAAGATAATTGTGATTGCTCTCGACCTCAATATCATATCTACCTCTATACCCCTGTCTATCCCTAATTGACACAGATGTTACAGGGACGAATGCGGACTTGATTTTATCGCCATCGTTTGTCAGATCAAACTCAATATACTTACCTCTATGCTCTTCTGGCAACTTCCTTTCCATACACTCAGGAACAAATGGCGCAATCATTTCAGCAATCTTTCTACTTGAGTCTGCGTTGAAGATCAAAGCGCCTTCTCTTTCTCTAACCCTCGATGTCAAACCCCACGTCTCAAAAAACATATCAGCCAGATTATCAAGATAGTCTGCATTCTTCTTTCTTTTTACTGATACCGTGTATCTGCATCTGCTCTTGTCCATGTAGCCATCATCCATAATCCAAATTGCCATTTGCATCGCTGACTTTTTAGACATCAATTCCAGTGGGTCACGGCTTACGTCAACATAGCTTGCCAATTCAGATGTAAACTCGGAATCATATCTTACGCCTTCACCACCTTTCCATTTGACATTGCCCCTTTTGAACGAAAAGAACGGGCTTAATTTATCAACCTTCCATCTTGCGTAATCAGGGTCATTGTTATCCTGAATTTTCATATTGGCGGTAGTTCTTCTATCTGACATTTTTCTCAACGAGCAGTCACCAGCGAATACACCAAAGATAAACTCTCTAAGTGTTCCACTAATTTTTGTCGTTCTTTTTGTAAGCAACATGTCGGACACGGAGACGGAATCTGCTCTGCACCACCCATTGTCTTCAATAAAAACCTTATGATCTGGAGTCACAGTCATGCCGCAAACGCCATTTTTAGTTTCAACGCCTGACGTTTTTATATGAATCCAATCTTGATCGTCCGGTATTTTGCCGTTATCAAACCAATTTACAATCTTTCTCTCTTCAAATTCACCAGAGCTTTCGTTGTATGACCACACATCCGCTTCAACTTTATTGTCAACAATGTCCTTGATTTTCATTGACGTTCCGTTAGTGAGGGGGACGACAGTGTCTCCTCTCAAACAGGTTGGGTCACCATGCAGAACGCCGATCTTTGTTCTGATTTGGTTGAGATAGAGAACCGTTGCATTTAGCTCATTTGCCAACTGAGCGACAACTTTTAATGTTGTTGAGGTGACACGGCTTAACGCTGTCGTATCATTCATCGTTAGCTCATCCATTTCCTTCTTCTTTCCCTTGCTGTCATACAGCATTGACTTAGGTGTTGCTGATGCAATTGAATCCTGAACAATGAAAATAGGTGCGTTTTCAGGAATAGCCTTTGACTCGCGAATGATCTGCGCCGCTCTTGTTGCTTGAGTGTTCCCCTCTTCCCATGTCTCGGGCTGCTTGTAGATAAAGAATGGAAATTCGTCTTTTAGCCCCATGTTTACAGCCATTCCCAAGTCAAATGATCGCTCGTAATCAATAAAAACGGCAACACCACCTCTTCGCTGCGCCTCGATCATCAAGTAAGTTGCGATGGCTGTCTTACCGCTTGAACTTGGCCCATACATTTCATATAGACGACCGAAGCCAAGACCGCCGTTATGTCTCCCCGACAAAGCCATGTTTAAGTTCGGAAAGCCAGTGTTTAGCCAGTCTGTAACTTCTGACTTCTCATCGTTCTCTCCGATACCTTTTGTTAGTGCTTTTGCTAAATCTTCCGCGACGCTCATAAATTACCCCTTTGCTACGTTTTTAAATGGCACTACCCATGTGGATAGCTGCTTCAATATTGTGTTAAACATCATGTCCTCACAGAACTCTTTAAATAGCCTGTAGCTATAGTTTCCTGAGATCATAACCGTCGTTGCCTTATTGGGCTTCCAGTCACCCATTAGATTCATAAGCTCTTTGTTTCTTACAAAGGCATCATGCGCTGGCAACATTTCCCCATACTTCTTAGAAGGATTTGGAGCGATGTTGTCTCTTAGACGCTTGTGTGCGGCTGGCAGCTTGTCAGGCAACAGACCTTTATCTCGCTGAGATATAAATCCAGCAACGCTTCCATACTTGTCTAAAAACTCTGGAGCACCTTTGTCACCGATATTGCCAACTCCAGGCACATTGTCAGAACCGTCACCCGTAAGACATTTGCCCTCAACAAACAATCGCGGTGTTGCATACCCAGTGAACTCCTCAAAGTTATCAATACCGCACCTTCTTTGTGTTTTGTGGCAATACCAAGAGACATTTTCAGTAACCAACTGGCACCAATCTTTATCGCCTGAAACCATTACTATTTTGTTTCGCTTATCTGCACCAAGCTTTCTTGAAAAATAGGCCGCGAGGTCATCCGCCTCAGCTTCTTTGTCGGTAACTTGGGTCACTCCCAACGCCGACATTGCTCGCTTGATATTTTCGTGCTGAGACTTATACGCATCTTTTTCTTTAACTCTTTCTGGGTAAACATTTCTGTTGCCCTTGTATTGCGGAAACAAGTCAAAACGCCACTGCGCTCTGCCATCCCACAGCACTATCGGTATGTAGCCAGCAAACTCTTTCAAAACAACTCGCATTTTCCTTACGAAGCCGTAAGTTGACTGAACTTCATCCTCACCAACATATAGTTTCGGTGCGTCTTGAGCTGCGAAGCCAATGCTGTTTGCATCAATCAATAAATAATTAGGCACTCTTTTCTCCTCTGAATTAAAAAAGGGGCTAAGTAGCCCCTCCCTTTACTACTTAACTAAGTTAGTTAGTCAAGCTCATCCAAAAGCGAATCAAGTTCGTCATCAGAAATGTCCGACTCTTCCTTTTTAGGGGCTTCATCAATCTCTTCAAACTCGCCATCAAGCGCATCATCATCTGCTGCTGCTTTATCAACAGCCTTTGGTGCTGATTCAAACTCAGGAACATCTTCATCAAACGGCGTATCGGAAGACGCAGAGCTTTTCTTTGGAGACGGTAGTGCGCCAGATACAGTGCTGACCGCTGCAATTGCCTTATTCATTCCAGACTCATACTCTTGAGCGACGTATTCATCTAGGTTGAATAAGTTATCAAGTGCTGCTTTTGGAACAGGCTTTGAGCCCTTTAGCGCAGGAATTACAGAATATTCAGTATTAATTCCCGTTCCCGATCTTGTAATGACAATATCAACGCCATTTTTAACATCAGTTGCGATATTGAAGGCATCGTTTTCTTCATCAGGGTTATCGGTAATAATATCAATAACCTTGTCAAAGGTTGTTGGAGACAGCTCTAAAATCACTGGCGTATTTTTATCTTTATCAAGCATCAAAGCGTTGACTAGAATACGTCCAGATGCTTTTGACGCTTTTAACGCCGCTTTTGTATCGTCACTTGCTGATGAGTTGATTCCAGCTTCAATTGCATCACACACAGGGCACGGCTTACCAAACGTCTTATCAACACACATATACACAGCGGTTGGCTTTTTGCTATCGACATCATCTTTAATAAAGTGATTGCCAAAGTCATGATAAAACTGAACATCACCATCACCTCTCCACGAAGGAAGAACTCTGATTCTGTTTTTGCCAGACTGTAGCTTCGTTGTGTTCTCACGACGACCTGATGCTGCCGCAATTGCTTTCTTTTTGTTCTTTAGTAATTCTTGTAAGTTTGCCATTTTTATTCCAGTTTCTTTAGTTTAATTAGTTTTAAAAGTTTGTCTTTCAACAAGCTCTATTATAAGTCACTAATGACTTATAATGTGAGTTGTTTCAAAATTCCCTAAGCCGCTTTTGTCTTAAATTTATTACGCCTCTCCTCCATATTCTCCTGTGCCTTTTCAGCAGTTGCGACGCGAGTTTGACCACCGCGTTCCTCTCTTTTTGCTACGCCAATTTGAATTAGCATGTCCTTCTTGTGCTTGAACGCCTCAAGCATGTCTCTAATCATTTGAGACACAGCCTTCGCGTCATTGTGATTCATGACGGCTCGCACATATTTCGCAGTTCTGACAATTTCCTTATCAATTGCCTTTTCTGTGATCTTTCCACCTTCTTCTGCAACCTTATCTCTGATTTCCTTATCAACCTCTGCCTCTACGATAGAGATTTTTAATTTAAGATTATCAGCTCGCTTGCTTGCCTTCTGACTTTGCTCTGCGTAGAAAGCATATAGCCCCGCCTGTTGAATCATTGCACTATCAATGTCCTCTGGCGAGAACGCAGTGTCACTCATCATTTGCCCTGCAAAGCCTTCATCATCAAATTGCAGACGGACATCAAGCTCACTCACCGCATCCAACTCTTCTTCTGTTACGTCACTCATTTTCTTCTCCTGTATCAATCTCTAACAATGTAGCTATTATATTTCACTTTTTCTGGGAATAGTAAGTAATTAATTACTTATTATTTCAACGAGCCAAAGGGTCGCTTTTCTCATTATGAGGATTTACATCAGGTGACGACACTGCGCCATTGTTTTGTATATCCGCCCAGCTCCAACGCTCCTCACCGCTCACATGAATTGCAAAAGTTATCTCACCCTCTCTCAGCACCTTTTGTATCTTTTCACTAATATCTCTTTTCTGCGCCACACTAAACATTTCAATCTCCTAATTTAATATTTCATAAACCTTTCTAAAAACATCATCAATCATTTCTTGCGCCTCATCTCTAAACGCCGTCATTGATGGGTTAATTCCGAATACAATATTTGCATCCAATTCTTTGTTGTAGACAACTTGGCCACACAAGTCCTTCCAGCCCCCTTTTACATCAGGAACAAAGTGTCTAATGGATGCCCCACCCATACACACAATCACTGGCGGACTCATTACCGCAATCTCTTCATCGAGAAAGCCCTTGCACCCATTGATCTGCTCATTTGTAAGTCTTTTGTCTGACTTCTGCGCTCTCACAAGTGACGTAAAGAACCCGTTTGACTTTCTTACCCCAGCCTCCTTCATTGCTGACTCAATCGGTTTTGAGCTAATCCCAGCCATCATCACACCTTCTTTGTCTTCTGACCAAGAAGGGGTATCTGAGACAACCATGAACTTCAATGTTTTCCCTCCCGCTGACGGTATGCAGTGCGGCTTATCTTTCAGGTCGCACTCTGAACAGGCTCTAAATCTTTTAACATTTGCATTTAGCTCAGGCGCAATGTCATTTAGCTTTGTTTGTCTATCCGCCTTTACATACTCAACAATCAACCCAGGCATCATTTCAATTTGATCCTTGATTCTATCCTGACTTCTTGCAGGGATTGAATCAGGCTCGACACTTGCGAACGCACCAACTGAATCGAGAACCGCCTGGTGCCTCTTATTGCATTTTGTTTTATTGACAGTGCTTAGAAAGTCCTCTTTACTTTCAAAGAGCTTGTCGGACTTGGACTCTCTTGCGAGAATTATCGCGGCAGCAGTCTTTTCACTTAACCCCTTTAGCTTATTGAATGGCGTGTATAGAAACATTTCATCATCAAGCAGCCCATGTCTTATCTCAAATCTATCTGTTGAGATATTAATGTCTGGCGGGACGATCACTATTCCACTCTTCTTAGCATCATTTACCGTCGCCTTTAGCGTTTCGTCCTTATCAACAACCGTTAGTGTTGCGGCAAAATATTCCGCTGGGTAATGCGTTTTTAAATACATACACCAGTAGCTAATTACGGAATACTCAACTGCATGACTTTTATTAAAGGAATATCCTGCGAATTTCTCAATCTTATCGAACAACTCAGATGCTCCGCTCTCGCTCATCCCATCTCTAAGCTGTTTTATGTTTTTTATCTTCAATCTTTCCTATCTCCAAGTGCCAAATGTTATTATTAACAAGCCATTCGACTTGATTCTCAATACGTTCGTGACTCATTGCTGAATGCAGGGCTGTGTGATCTCTCGCTCTTATAACAAGTAGATTCTCAGGTTCGTTATTTTCCCTATTCATATCTACATGATGGACTTCCTCAATCGTCAAAAGCTTTCTACCTATCGCCGTCTCCGCAACGTATCTGTGAAGATAGTGTCTGACGCCATTCTTTGTCATCTGAATGTAACCAGAACCTCCTGGCTTCCATACACCCCCACCCCAGTTATTCGTATCCTCACCTCTCAACCCCGTCTTGGCGGCACTCATCTTCAACCTCGTCTCTTCTGAGTCAAAGCCCTTTCGCATCGCTGCGGTCATTCTAAACACGCGTTCATCCTCTACACCAACGCCCTTATTCCACGCTTTTTTACCAAACATTGGATTTAAAGAACCATCCTTGCTCTTTGCATACCTCTCAACTCTTTCATCAGCCTCTCTTGTTAACCCTTTATTCCAAGACGGCTTATTTACAATGGCGGCTTTACCCCTCTTTATCCCCCAGTAACTAAGCTTTTTTTTGATGTTGTGAGTGCTGCATCCAATGTCGTTAGCAATATCAACAACACTCCTTAATTTACCGACATACTCATCAGCAAGCCAACTCTGTTCAATCTCGTATCTCATATTTAATAGGTCACTACTTACTTATTAAAAATAATATTATACCGCGTGAGAGCTGGCTAACAAGATGGCTCTTTAAATGTTCTCTGAGATTTCATAACCATGTTTGAAAATATCCATCACAGTGACCTTCTCATCACGCCCTTTTACAGAGAATTTAGTCATCTTGTGGACTTTTCTAGTAGTGCCATCATCAAACTCTATCTCAACATACCCCGCCATTGCGCCTTCAACAAATCTATCTCTAAGGGCTTTCATTTTCTCCATGTCTTTTTTTCCCATAGCCTTCCTAACATGGTCTGCTTCGACCATCGTAAAGCCAGCAACATCCCTAACAATCTGCATAGTTTGCTCTTGGTAAATAATCACACCACCCGTTACCTCAAGCGCCCCTTTCATTGAGTAATGGTCATACTCTGGATCAGCAATGCCTTGCTTGATTGCAATATAGTCATCCATTAGGCCCGATTCCATAGGTCCAGGTCTATACAGTGCTGTTGCCGCAGATACATCATCGAACGTCAGCATTCCACCTCTTGCCAACTCTTTCAACAGATGCCTCATTCCGCCAGATGTGAACTGAAATACAGACACGGTATTTCCAATGCCAAAGTTCTTCATCGTTTCGTAATCATCAATTGGCAACTTTGTAAGCTCGATAAACTCACCAGTTCTTTGTTCGATGTAGTCCACAGCTATTTGCAATACATCAAGCGTTGATAGCCCCAAAATATCAATCTTAACTAAGCCTTGATCTTCGATGCTTCTCTTGTCCCAGTTAGCAACCATTGCCCCAGAACGCTTCTCAACGACGGCTCTATTTGTAATCGGAACACTTGCCACAACAACTCCAGCAGCATGTTTACCCATGTTACGCATTACGCCCTCAAGCTTCGTTGCGTGTCGCCACACATCAACATTTGCATCTCTAAACTCTTGAATTTCTGGAACTAATTCAGCCGCCTCTGTTAGCGTTGCTGACTTACCCCCTTCTTTTGGAACTAGCTTTGTTGCAGATAGATCAAATCCAGACATGCCATATACCCTTCCGCAATCCCTAAGTGCGGATGCAGATGCAAGTGTTGAATAGTTTGAAATTCCAGCAACATAGTCCTGCCCGTATTTGTCAATTAGATATTGAATAACCTCATGTCGTCTCGTTGACATAAAATCCAAATCTGCATCTGGCAAATCAAGTCGATCTGGATTGATAAATCGCTCGAAAATCAGATTAAATCTAATTGGGTCAACATCTGTTATTCCCATAAGGTATGCAACCAAGCTGCCCCCATCAGACCCCCTTCCTGGCCCAACAAAAATATTGCTATCTCTCGCCCACATTACCAAGTCTTGAACAACTAGGAAATAACGCTCGAACCCCATTCTATTAAGAATGCCAATTTCATAGGCAAGACGCTCTTTGTATACTGGAATTAGCGATGGATCAGGCTTGTATCCCAGAGTTTCAACCTTGATTCTTCTATTCCACCCCTTAGCAACCTCAGCCATCAAGGCTCTGTGCTCATTTTCGACAATCTTTGGTAGCGAAATTTCCTGAACCTCCCAAACATACTCACACATATCGGACAGTGCTTTTGCACCAGCAAGCGATCTCTTCATGCTAATACTAACGCCATCGGCTTTTAATCTAGCACTTGCGTCAATCATGTCCTTTACATATTTTTCAGGAAACTTTAGGCTGAAATTTCTGATGTATGGGATATGTCGCCAGGGGTCTGTTATTTTATTGTTTTGAACAATGGTAGCCAAAACATCTAGTGTGTCCGCATCTTCTTCATTTTTATAAAGAACGGGATACGTTGCTATTGTCTGAGCCTCGCTCTCTAATGCGATCTTAGCGACTTTTTTTGCTAGTGTGTCACTGAGTATAGTATTAACAATAGAATGCTCTAAAAACACATTGGATTTGCTTGCGTGCATGTTTAATAACTCACATATACGCTTGTAATTATACTTATTGCAGCTTACATGAAACAATCCGTTCATGTCGCCTGTCGATACTGCCAAATTTCCTTTCTTTAGGCACACAAGTAAGTCCTTTAGACTCAATCTTGCGACGTGAAAAAAGTGGTCTTCGTCATTTGCTACCGACAGCATTCCTAAGAGATCAGTCATGCCTTGTTTGTTTTTCACATACACCTTTGGATACCACTCTGGGTTATCTTTTGGCATAGCAATTTCAGATCGCTTTGGCTTTCTGTAAGCCAAGTCCATAACGATGCGAAGTCGGCAACCTATGATCGCCTTAATATCATGCTCTTTTGCGGCACTTGAGAACTCCATCATTCCCGATACCGTCATTGTGTCTGTGAGAGCAACTGTATGATGCCCTCTGTCCTTTGCAGTCTTCACAATTTCTTTTGGCGACAACATACTCTCGCCAAGCGAAAAGTGAGATCGCGTTGCCAGTAAATAACCAGTAATTTCTCTACTCACTTTTTTCTCCTCAATATATAGTCAAGCCCTGACCTCTCAACGACCCCCATTAGCATTAGCGTGGTTATCGCAACGGATGCTTGGGACTTTACCGTTTTGTAACTTAGTGACCTCTGACTTCTATCGATAATCCCTCTGTTCATATTTACCGCAGTTAGCCTTCTGGCTATCAATAGGTCACAGCAAATGTCCATAATCGCTGGGGTTGCATCTTTAAACGGATTTACCTTGTTGAATATCATCTTTCTAATCAGCCCCCCATCCATCCCCTTTGCAAAAATTGCACCAGCCATTTTCCTAGACTTTACTGGGAAATTTTCATTATCAACTATGCTTCTTTGGTATGAAGTTAGCTCAACTCGCTTACCTGAGCTCGCCATATTCTTGGGTGCTTCACCACCTGATCTAATTCTACTTTGCTGATAGCGCCTCAAGATGTGCTCAACATCCATTACCGAACTTAGTTCAAGAAGTGACTTATACGCCACTTCATGACACTCACTAAGCAGGCTGCAATTAGCACAGGCGTCACTGTCTTCATTGTGGCAAGCGACACTACCGTAACACCCTGGATTCACAATACTCTCCTACCCAAATACTCTCTGAGCGAGACCCGACGCCACCTCTCTATCAATTGCACTTAGACGATTTACAAACGCAAGGTCAATTCCCATACGCCAGCTCTTCTTCATAAGTCCAATTTTTGCGGCATAGATAAGCTCTCTCGGGCCAATTGTTGATGTCATGTTTCCTGAGTCAAACGAATCTCTAATTCGCTTTGCAAAATCAACCAGCGTCAGTGCGTCGTCAATCGCTATTCCTGATTGAGATGAGATAACTCTGGACTCAATCTTCTTATCCATGTAAACGACATGATCTGTTATGCCAAAACGCGAGTAGTTTGCCGCATTCCCTAAGTTAGTTCCGTTATACAGCCCAGTATCGTCACCACTACCGTTAGTGTTCCCAGTTGCTACAAATCTAAAGTCTTTGTGCGGCTCTACCATACGCCACTCTGGAGGCGCTTCTTTAATCAACATTGCTTTGCCCTCTAAAACTGGCTGATAAACAGCGAGGACAGAGGCATGTGCAAAGTCATACTCATCGGCGTTATAAACAAACCCATGTCGCATTGCTAATGCAAGAGGTCCAGGCTCGAAATACGTGCCTGATTCATTTGCCAAAATCTGCCCGACGATGTGGCACTCTTCTGTATTAGCAGTGTGCTGAACTCGCATATAAGGTCTGTTTGTTCTTGCGCAGACTTGCTCATACATGGTTGACTTACCGACGCCCGCGTGACCCCATAAGTAAGTAGGTATGCCCGTTTCGATACCCAAAAGCACATTTTTCAACAGCTCTATTGGGTAAACATACTTACTGTCCTGATTTGGAATTAAGTCTGTGTATTCGCCCGTTCTTGACATGACTGATATTTGAATTGGGTCGCCTTTTGCTGACATGGCGGCCTTAGTTTTACCAAGCCCAAACACATCATTCATTGCTTTTGTTGAGTCACCAAACTTTGGCTTGACAACTTCCGCCGTTGACACGCCTGCCATCTTTATCTTTTCGGATCGAATGCCATCTATCTTTTCCTTTGCGGCTTGACTGAATAGCTCCGCATTAGGGTATTCGGCAATATAATCATTTACTGTCACTTCAGGGTGGGCTTCTTTAAGGTGAAGCTGAATTGAGTGCGTCTGCTCTCCACATATACTACATACTATTTTAGTCATTGGTGACTTACTCCTTTGTTTGTTGAATTTATTTTTAGTTTGTCTGCTTTCAAACTATGAATCTATTATATTGCTTAATGTCTGGGAAATGTAAGTCATTACTTACTTACTTATTTTTACAATCCCAATTAAACCAATAAATTCTTCAACTCCTTCATTATTAAGTCAGGTAGCTCATCAACACCTGTTATTACCACATTCTTACTGTAGTAGCGCCTAACACAGTCGTCACCAATTCCAATCCCAACCACACCTACGCCGCTATTTTCTATTTTTCTGACCGATTCCACAAGGTCTCTGTCCATAGCGGCAAAATCCCCATCAGCACACGGCCTACCATCGGACAAGACAAACATCTTTTTTCCAATCTCAGGACGCTGCATCAATCTCTTAGCCGCAATCACTACGCTTTCGCCATCAACGTTGTTTCTTAGATACCCAGAGCTTCTGTAGCCATACGCCATTCTTTTCTTTTGCTCAACACCCAGCTTCTCATCAAACCCTTTGAATATCGGCATGTATATCGGCTCTGTTCGCGAGTATGAAACCCCAAGTCTCTCACGTTCGTCATGCATCTCCCTTGAGTAACTTCTTGATTTTGGGGTCTTTGTTGTGAATCCGATTACCTCATTTGAGATATTCAATCTCGAAAGAACCGTTGATAGGGCATACGCACTTTGCAATGCTATTTTAATATACTCACCATTCATCGACCCTGAGCAATCAACAACGAGACTTACGGCAACATCTTTTGTCTCCGCCTCTTCTTTTTGCTTAAACACTCTGTTGTCGCCAGTTTTCAATCTAAAGAGTGACGACGAATTGACTCTGCCAGATGTCTTTCCTGGCACATTTCTGGAGTGAGACTTTGCTATCACCAATCTTTCAATTGTTTTTTGAAGTGGACCAACTAATTTCTTTGTTGAGTCATCCATTTCCGCGATCATGCTGTCGTCATACCCACTACCGACTTTGAACGGCTCCACTACATCCTCGTCTGTCGTAAAAACTCTATATTCCGATTCAATCACAGCTAAGGCAGCCATCTTTGATATTTCAGAAGCAACCGCCTCGTCAAAATCAACAGCGTCTTCCATCAAACTTTCTACATCAAATTCTGCGGCATCATCTACTTCAAAATCCCTACCGCCTGCATCAGAAGCATCACTTGGTTCGTCACCCGATTTATCTTTGCTGTCTGAATCCTCTGAGCCGCCGCTACCACCGCCAGAGTCTTCGTCAGAGTCTTCATCGGAATCTTCACCTTTTTCGTCAGATTTGTCTTCTGGCTCTTCGTCAGAGTCTTCATCGGAATCCTCATCAGCGCCTTCATCCGAATCTTCACCTTTTTCGTCAGATTTAGAATCTTCACCTTTTTCGTCAGATTTAGAATCTTCACCTTTTTCGTCAGATTTAGAATCTTCACCTTTTTCGTCAGATTTAGAATCTTCACCTTTTTCGTCAGATTTGTCTTCTGGCTCATCTTCTGGCTCATCTTCTGGCTTGTCTTCTGGCTTTAAAGCATCATACACTTCAATTGCCAAATCAATAGAGCCCTGAGTTGATCTAACTTTTGGAAACTTTTCAACTAAGTGATCTAACTTCTTCGCAACTGGAGAAAAGCTATCCCAGTGGTCACTCATAAAGTCGCCAAATATTGACTGGCCAGCCCACGATCTAAAAGCTGGCATCATCAAAACTGAGTAGAGGCTTTTTTCATCACCGCCGTCTTTTGCTTGCTGGACGCTCGGCTCAATGTGATTCTTTATAAAGAAACTGGATACGCTATCTAAATTCTTTCTCGACCCTCTGAAGCGCTTCTGCATCTCTCTTTCAATTCGGGTGTCCTCAACTATATTGTATAGATCGAAAACCGCCTTGCCCATCTTAACTGACAGATCATTCGTTACGCCAAAATCGGTATAAAGAAGATGTCCAACTTCATGATCCAAGAACCCATTAACTGCGGCAATAAGCTCCTCAGAAGCTTCGTCTGGTATATTGGGGACGTTCACTCTTATGGGAACTCCGTCTACAGACTGAACATAGGCTTGGCTTCCGTGACTCGTTACTTTTATGTCCCTATCGGACAAAGCTCTTGTTATTGCGGCAATAGAACTTCTAATTGCGCTTATGTTTAGATTAGGCATACACACTCTCCTTTGTAATTTAAAAATTCACTTTGTATCTATAAGAGTATCTATTATACAAAGTGAATGCTGGGAGTTCGCTGGGTGTTATGCTTCTATCAAAACAAACCCATCTTCACTTGATGTATCCATTAACAACACGGTTTTGCCACACTTCATAGTTACCGTTGTAACTAGAATTCCACCCACTGTTTTCGCAATGGCTCTCGCTGCATTCTCAATCATCTCAACTGCCTGTTCAATCGTTACCTGTCTTACCAGTGCATTTTCCATTCAACATTTCCCATTTTTATTTTATTTTATTAATTACAACACTTCTGCCGCAACTACTGACTTAGTAAATAAACAAAGAACCTAGCTCACTAGATACTTACTTTTATGTTATCACAGTTGTATTGCATGCCAATTTATATTTGGCAATATAAGGAAAATACAGGCATATACAGCAAGAAGTAGGTTATATGACTCGCTTTGTAAGCATTTTACGCCAAATCGACAAAACCGATATTCAATTCGGAGAATTATAAATTTCGCTAGGCTTGGAAAATTAATACTCAACCATATACTTATTTTTGTTGTGTTTCTCAAATTAACGCCTATACTCTGGAGTCATTAGTTTCGATCGCAAATAACCATTGCCAAATCTAATAAGTTCGCGCAGCAACACTCACCACAATTAGGAGATAAAAATGTCTGATTTACATCTTGACCAAAAAAAAGAAGCCTTTCTTAAATACCTATCATTTCAAATTGACAACTCAAACATGACTCAGGTTGCGATAGCATCTGAACTGGGATATAAGAAGCCAAATATAATCACCATGTTTAAGCAGGGAACAACCAGCGTCCCCCTAGAAAGAGTTGCAAAGTTCGCAACAATACTTGGCGTCGATAAGACACGACTATTTAGAATGGCGTGCGAAGCGCAGGGAAAGTCTGGACTTCTTGACGCTATGGATGAGATTTCACCAATGAATACAAAAAATGAATCCGCAATACTCGACTGCATTAGAGAGGGCACTCATGGAACTGATCCAAGAGTTTCAACAAAGGAACAGAGGGATGCTCTGGACGCATTTGTAAAGACGCTATATGTTAGCGATTAGGAATCGATTTTTGAAAGTCTATCCCTACCGCATCTTTAAACATGTTGCGAAACGAACGCCATCCGATCCAGCAACTATAATATTCAAACTGCCATCTAAGTGTTGATATTCTGGAGTGATCCTCTTTGCTCCAGAATACATAGTCAACACTGCTAGATGGCTTTTGAATTTCAACAACTGAAAGCGCCCTGTGATTGACGCTTGAAACGTCGTCAGTCCACTTTAGATTTATAACCTCCTCTATCGCTATGTCCTGAAAGACACAGTAGCATATTGCATACTTACTAACTTGCGGCATTTCGCCAAGATAAGCGCAAATGTCGTCAATACCTAGTGTTTCTTTTTTCATACCACCTCCTTATAGTATGAAATGTTATCACTAAGTTACGGCAACTATCAATCGCCCATCATTTCTACAAAAGCTTTTTCTGCAATCACCTCAGTTCCATGCTTAGTGGCCGCCTTCAACTTTGACTCACCAACCTTCTCGCCGATTACTAAAATATCTGTCTTCCCCGACACTGCTTTTCCTACGATACCACCCATGCTTTTTATTTTGTCATGTATGTCGTTTCTGCTTCCCGTTTGTAGAGAACCCGTAACAACAATTGTCTTACCGCTTATCGGGCTGTCAACAGCTTCTAGCTCACCCTCAAGCGGTGTTTCAGATAGATTGAACCCCAACGAGTGAAGATAATCGAAGTCGGGCTTAATTCTCTCCAATGTATCAACTAAAATTTTGGCTGTTTTCTCAGCAAAGCCATCAATCTCAACAACATCGTCTGCCGTTAGTTCAAATATATCAAGAAGTCTATGGTGCTTTAGCAACCGCTCACACCCTCCCTTCCCGACATTATGTATTGAGAAGGCAGCTAGAAATCGCCAGTCTTCAATTTGCTCCGTTCTGCTTCTTTCGAGTTCGGACAGTAAGTTTGCAGATATGCCAGCCCCTAATCCTGCGTTTTCAAAATTAGCTTGATTTAAGTCGTAAATCATTTTGACCTTATCAACGCCATACCCAACAATATCAGCAATTACTTTTGGTCCGAACCCATCACAATTACCAAGTGTCTTGAACCAATACTCAATGATACCTTCTACTTGCGCCGAACAGTCAGTGTTGTTTGTGCATGACAAATGCGTTCCACATTTTGACAACTCTGTTTCTGCACCGCAGCTTGGGCACTTATCAGGCATCGCTTCTGTTTGCGTATGCTCAACAACCTTTTCAATGTATGGAATCACTAAGCCTGATCGAAACACTCTTACTGTGCATCCAGCACCGATACCCATTTTTAACACATTGCCCCAGTTGTGACAGGTTGCTCTGCTTAATACTGCGCCTGATATTCTAGTCGGGTCAAGCTCTGCAACGGGCGTAATTACACCCGTCTTGCCAGTTTGATTTGTTATCGAGAGAACTTTGACGTCCTTATACTCAGTGTTGCGCTTGTAAGCAATCTGCCATCTGTGATGATGACTTGTGTGCCCCATTTCTTTCTTCACTGAGTCGCTTGTTGCCTCAAACACAAGCCCATCTGTGTCGTATTTTGACCCATCAACTAAGTCAGCCCACAACTTATCAATCATGTCGGAGATATTTTCTACCTCGCGTCTGTCTCTAACTATTATATGATTTATCTCAGCAAATGGTGCGAACACAACAGCGCCCCATGCCATCGCGGTTGCAATCACGGGACTCAACTCACCCTCTTTGATAACACTGGAGATAACATTTCTTGAATTGTCAAAATGGTCAGCAAGACGCTTTTCAAAATAAGCTTTGTTTATGACAATTTCACCAGGGCCCATTCCTCTGGCGTCACCCACGATCTTGATTCCGCGATTTATCACATGCGTAATGTCAGTCCCTCTGTATCCGTTTCCGCGAGTGTAGAGATTTTCGCCATCATCATACGTTGCAAACCCATCAAGCTTCGGTGTTACTTTTACATAGGTGTCGCCGACGGCAAGAACTTTTGTAATCCATTTTTTGATTGACTCAGCATCATACGCCTTGTCAGTTGACAGCATACGCTGTGGCAATTCAACAGTCTTGCCGCTTATTAGCTCAGGCTCAATCTCAAGCTCATCCTCTATGTCGGGGTTTCTGCGCTTCTGCTCCGCAATTAGGGTGTGGTCGTAAAAGTCATCACTGACTACCGCGTTACCCTTTCGGTATTCGAGATTACATTTGTCAATCATATTGGAGAGCGAACTGTCGCTAACGTCGCTCATCTTAAGTCTGCCACTTGAGACGCCAATCTCAACACCCTTTATCGCTTCTATCATTTTTTCATTCATATCTATGCCCTTATGCAGTCACTAAGTTATTTGATTCAATTCTCTTTACCTCAATCAAGAGCTTTTTGGCTTTCGCCATATTTGTCTTTGACAGAAGTATCACTTCTCTTTTCATTTTTACAAATTCAGCCATTGAAATTTTCTTTGACTCTTCCGCAACAGCTTTTGTAATTACATCAGCCATATCGACAGTTTTGACAATTGGTGCACTATCGGAATGCCGCTCAATTCTCTTAACTACGGCTCTCGGAATCCCCGCCACTTCATAGTTGTCATCTGTTTTGCCAGCACTTGACCCAACCTGATTCCATCCGCGCTTGTAGCTGTCATTCTTGACCGTATTAACCACGCTTTCGTGCTTATTTACCACATTCTTTTCTCTAAAGTAAATCGCATGTCCAGCGGCAATCTCCTCTTCGCGCATTTTTTTAGCAACGCAGTTACCCGCACACATGGCGTTTGCACAGTCGTTATGCTCGCCAGTCTCAAGTCTATCTTCGTCATAAGCTTCGACTTGCCAAATGCATGCGCCATAATGTCTGCGCTGGTCATGCTTGTCGCACCACATTGTATGGTTGTTGCCCAAACCTTTACTCTCACTAACGCTCAATTTATCATCCATTACCACGACCCCCATTTTGAGTTATCTTTGTATTTATCAAAATCTTCATCCAGTAGATTTACTGGAATCACACTCTCACCTCGCGATGTTGATTTCGGCAAATCCCTCAACAAAATACCAATTCCATTTATTACCTCTGCGGCATCAAATCTCATAAAGTCATGTATCTCCTTTCTCGCATCGTCGATACTCATTTCATCCAATTTGACAATCTTCTCAACAACACCTGTCGCTGAATAATGTCTTTTTGCCCTTGTTGCGCACTCCTTGTCAAACTTAATATTACAGTCAAGATTTGAAGCGTCAACACTTCTTACTGACCCAACTAGACTAACCCCATCCCCTTTCCCCCACCTTCTTATAAATGTTGAAAAGCCATTTCCGTCATCAACGACAACAGCCGTTACTGATACATCATAAAACTTACTGTCTTTGGTGTAGCGGCATTGCTTCATTCTTATCTCAGTGGCCATATAAACTCCTTATTTGCTTGATTTTTAGTTAGTCATTACTGACTGAATACATATTTTACAACTACAGTGCTGGGTGCGCTTGCTTATAGCGTCATTTCCCAAGCAGTAGCCTAACCGCCGTTCTTTTGTTTACGGTTGTTGCGTTTTTGTAGGCATCTCTTACAACATGCGCGGGAACTTCGTTGGGGTCTTTTCCGTCTGGTAAAATTGCTATACGAACAGTAATCCCAAGCTTTGATATTTCAAGCGCGGACTTTACCGCCGCTTCCGTAGCAAGTCTCTCCCCATCCCACATAAAGGTGGCCTCTTTCAGCCCCGATTGCTTAAGAAGGATGAACTGAGCTATTTGGTCATTACTTCCGCCGCTGGATAAATGCTTGCCGAACGTGCCGATTGAAACAACCGATCTCGTTGATACATCTTGATCCAAAGCAATCCTCGTTGCCATAACATCAAACACGCCCTCATTCACAACAATACTCTTTGCCCCAGTTGCATTGTGGGCGTTATACAAATACTTTCCTGTTGATGCAAATCCAGGCGGAAACAGATATTTCTTTTCAGCGTCCCCAGTAATATCCCTTCCCTGAAATGATACTAACACACCTTCTATGTCGTAGATTGGAATAAGTATTCTATTTTTGTAGCTCTGAAACCTTACCTCCCCTTCGTGCTTATACCAAAACATGCCCTTTGAACTAAATCTAAGGTTAAAGTGCTTTGCCATATCGAGACTAATCCCCCTCGCGGTTAGATACGAAAGGTTTTTCCCCTTGTATGGCAAAGGCACTGACTCTGGCAGCTTTAGCTCAGACGCTTCCTCATCGACCTCCCTCGCAACCTTCTTTGGTCTCCACCCATGCTCTTGAGAAACGGTCTTGATGTGTCTGAACACATCGCCAGTTGAAGACCCTTGAAGGTGCGAACGTATGAAACTCCACTTGTTGAATGTTGTCCCGCATGACCCCGCAAAACAATTCCCCAATCCTGTATCGGCATTGAGATACACCTTCCACTCATTGCCGCCGCACTCAGGGCACTCTTTTATCTGCAACTGCTCACCTGAGCTACCTCTTGTAAGCCTATACTCAATTGCTTCCCGATCGAGATAACTCTCCATGTCGATATTGGAGAGTATCTCTGACAAATCCTCTCTTTCTGACATTATTCTATCTTGAGAATTTTGGTTAAGAACCGCATCGACGCCAAGTTTTGCTGAATGTGTATTGAAAATTCACCTTCTTGGTTTCTCGAAGCGACGAAGAACAATCTAGCCTCGTTTCGCTTCTTCTCTTCTGGGGTCGCATTGATTGATATAACAAGGTCTGGGATTCTGATCTTGTTGAAATCTTCTGCCGCATGTTCCATTTTTGCAGTTGTTACTTTCGCACCCTCTCTGTTTGTCTGCATTGCAGACAGCATCACCACGTCTTCAACTTGCGCCAAAGCTCTTAGGTCAACGTAGATTGATTTTGAATTTTCAATAGGCTCATTTGATCTAATGTTCGGTGCCATAATATCTGCATAATCAACGACGACCATATCAAAAACAATACCTCTGCTTTTGTATTTCTGTATCACTCTGCCGAGCTCTCTCGTTGTTAGTGTCCCAGTTGGGAACTGCTCGATCATAAGCTTCCCTGCACTGTCACGCATTGCTTTTACTTTATCCTTAGCCTCCACACTTCTGTTCTCAATATCATTAAGCTCAATGCCCGTGATGCTCGAATCAATACGCTCTGCCGCAACATCCGTCGATACCTCAAGCGTTGCGAACAACGTGTTGTATCCCTGAACAGATGCGTTTTTTGCAAAGTTAGCGAGAGCAATTGACTTACCCGACTTAGGTGGGCCCATTAAGACGTATAACTCTTGCCTTGCCCATCCCTTGTGAAACAGTCGCTTATCAAGCCCCTTTACGCCAGTAGAGATTACCTTTTTAGATTTTGCACCAGATAATCTGTCATTTCTAAGCTTCTCTCTGCTTTCAAGTGCTACGTCCGAGAAGAAGTCGTAATTATCAACATCCTCATTTGCACCAACTTCGAGAGCTTTTGAAACAGCCTTCTCAATTGCTGGAAAGTCTCTGCGCTCAAGCAGGTCAACGGAGTTTAAAATCGCAGTCTCTACAGCCTGGTGCTTTGCGAAACTAGCAACCTCTTCCACAACATAGTCAACATCACCGATGTCTTCCTTCTTGAGCGAAACAACGGAAGCTTTTACATCAACAACAAGGTCTTTTCTAATTATCTTCGCGTCAACGTCTTTCTTAATAAGGGAAATTAGCGTTGATACATCTGGCGTTCTCTCGTATTTTTCATAATACTTAATGACCAGATTTACAAGTGCCGCTTCTGCTGAGTTTTCAAAGTATTCAGGCTTTATTAGCCCGACTGTCTTCCCATTGAATGACGCGTCTTTTAGAACGCACGCCGCTATCTTCGTCTGGAAACTAGTATCGAACTCATACTTTGGCTCTTCCGAACTCACTTACGACACACCAGACATTTTAAATGCACCAATTGCGCTCTTGAATACCCACATTGATTCACCAGCGCCCATATCAATCTTGATTGCATATTTATCAAACTTCTCTATTCTGCCGCGTATCTCACCCGACATCGAATCAACACCCTTCATAAACACACTAACGATTGCCCTACTGGATACCGCCTTCTTGAAATCAACTTCATGGCCTTCTATCTTGCGCTCAGTCTTCTTTGGCTTAGGCTGCTGATGAACTCTTGAGGGATTGCCTTTCAAAACGCTAATTCGCTTTTGCTCCGACTTACTTCCCCCTCCGCCGTGCACACTTTTTCTTGAGAGAGCTGCCCCATCATCCGATTGTTGTCTTGCGTATTCCAACTGATCTTGGCGGATTTTTGACTCTTGATTGATAGCTTGTGACATATTGTGTAACTCCTTTTGATTGCTTGATTAAGTCATTGATGACTTATTTATTAAATTAAAGAGATTCGGCTACTCGCTTCGCTTTCTGTATCTCTTCAACTGTGAAATATTGTAGCGCAATTTGTTCAGAAATGATCGGGAAAATAAATAAATAGTGACTTAACCCGTAATGTGCGTTTCTGCGAGTTTTAAGCACCCCACACACCCACCTTTGCATTTCTAAATGAACTTGTTCGTCTTTTTGCATAGGCGCTCTTAGATGCGATATTACGGGCTCAACCACTCCCGAACTCAGCTCATCACTCCATTTATTCTGAACCCACTCAATACATTCTTTGGAATACATCTGAGAAGGACGCGGTATTCTCTTCCAGCAGCGTGACAATCCGAAGTCGATAGCAAATCTTATATAGTAGTTGTAAGGCATGCACATTCTGTCTGCCGATTGTCTGGCTTTCCAAAAACCACCGCGCTCTTTCTTATCGAGGAAGTCTTTACCCTTCCAGTTCTTCATGAACTTGCCTTTATCGACATCATAAATCACCTGGTTGGCATCCTTACATCCTTCCGAATATAAGTGTGCAAATAGATATGTTGCCGTAGTTGGGTGCATAAAGCGATAATCAAACCACTTTTCCCCAAACAACTTCGCCTCACCGCTGAGTAACTTTTCATTTATACCATCGAACGCAAGCAGGTCGCATTCTTGTGCAGTAAACTGACTTCCAAAGAAATCACCGAATGTGTCTGACATTTTATTTTCCTTAATTGCTTTTCTTCTATACTTTAGTTTAGATATTAACTATAAATAGTAAGAAGAGAAAACATGCCCGCACCTGTATTTAGTTAGTAACACTATCGGCTCCAACTAGGTGCGGGCATGTTTTTCTTTACTACTGTATAGTAATAACTTAAATAATAAAGTATCACTATACAGCGGTAAAGATGGGTGCTGCTTATTCTTCGTAGGCTTCGATTATATCCTTAACAATACCGGACCTAACTATGTCATCGGAATGAAACTCAACCACACCGACATTACTCAAGCTTCTTAATCTATTCACGGCATCAGATAGTCCAGATTTTCCAGAAATATCTTTCTGTGCCGTATCTCCATCAACAATCACCGTGCATCCTTCACCAATTCTCGTAAGAAATAGCTTCATCTGCGTCGGTGTTGTGTTCTGAGCTTCATCCAAGATAATTACGGCATCTTTAAAAGTGCTACCTCTCATAAACGCAAGCGGCTTCGCCTCGATTTTCTTTGACTTGATTAAATACTCTACCTGACCTTTCCCCAACCGCTCATTCAGAATGTCACGGAATGGATCGATATATGGTGCGTATTTTTCCTCAATCTCGCCAGGTAGAAAGCCAAATGACTCACCTGCCTCAACGCCTGGTCTAGTGATGATAATTTTATCAATCTTTCCATCACGCAAATCATCAGCGGCAAGTCCTGCGGCAACATAAGTATTGTGAGTAACAACAAAGTCGTTGGTGACATATAGGCTGTCACCGTGCTTGATTGATATACACTGCGCCTCCTCGCACCCACTTTTCTCAACAGACACGATACCGAGTCTTAGGCTGCCCTTGTATTGACCATCATCTCTGGTTAATTCAATTTTTCTAGGCAATCTAAAGGCTGCGCTTGGGGTCTTCATTCGTATATTTACATTGAAAGCGTTTTTACCCTTTTTCTTTTTCTCATCATAGCCAAACCACACCTCCTTTTCAGATATCGACGCCAGCCCCCCTAGTGATCTCACCAAATACTGAACGTCCATCGCCAATCCTTCACTTACCGATGTAAACGACAGCGAACCACTGTTTTTACAAACCGTTCCGTCGCTATCCATTAGCCCCTGAAGAATTGACAATCTTTGAGATGTCGAGCTATGAAGATACACATCGGGCACAAACTTCATGTCTGATTTTATCCCACACATTCCCAAGTCATCTCTCAGTGTTGACAATAGAGAGTTGTTTCCGCGTCTTCTCTCTCTTGAGGACTTTACTATTGAGTAATCAAATTTTCCAACATGAAATATTCCCAATTCACTCGGTAGAATTCCCCTCACTTGCTCAACTATAAAATCATCTCCCGTTGAAAGTCTTATGCAGTTCCTCCCTATGTGACCATCCCCCAGCAACAAGCCCAGTAAATATGGATCAACTGGAAGGTTTTCTGAGTCGATCACATCCTCTGAGTCAGGCAGATCGATATACAATCTCCCCTCTTTTGACTTCTGAGCAAGAAGTCCAATCAGCACCTCAGTATTTATAACTCTCCACTTGTCCTTCCAATCATAACAGTATACCCTCCATAGATGCTCCCTACAGCATCTAGCCTCCCTACCATCTTTAAACTTTATTGTGTAAATATCCTTGCTGCCCTGTGGAAACACAGCGGTTACGGATGTTTTAGTTCCATCTTTTGCAACTATAGCACTGCCAACTGTCATGTCTCTCATTTGCGACCAGCCATTTGGCGTCTTTATCAGCGCATCAAGTGGCTGGGCCTTACCCGTTCCCGCTGGCCCGACCCCGAATGTAATAATGTTATCTTTGATTGAGCTAATATACTGCCCCTGAGCTTCTGTCATTGCGCTGACGGGCTGAATAATAGCTCTATCTACTCTCGGTTTCATTTCACTAAAGGACGGCTCAGAATCGACATTTAACCGTCTGCTTCTTTTTCTGCCGATTCTTGCTTCTCTAGTGTGATTGCTCTTTTTCTTCTGCTTCATAGTAAGTCACTGGTGAGTTAATAAAAAGCCCGCAAAAATACACGGGCTTGGTTAGTTTCTAGATAACTGCGGGCCACACGATCATGCCGGTTTGGTCAATTGGGTTTCCATCAATATCAACCTCGCCTGAAACCCGACCAACAACATGGCTTGCTACTTGCTCATGCGTTGTCATGCCCTTCAGTGCCATAACGTGCCCAAGTCTTGCTGCTAAAATTCCATCCTCGTATGCCTTTTTTGCATTAACGTATGAGGATATTCCGACCGCATCATACTCACTGGTTGAAATTGCCTCATTCATGGTCAATCCAATAGTTTCGTCAATATCATATTGCGCCACTTCAAGCTTTAATTGATTCCACTTGGCAACCTCAATCATTGATCTACCTTCGGACTGCTTATCTAATCTAGCTTGAGCTTCCTTGTAAACGCTATTGATTGTCGCTTCAATAAAGTCAGCAATGGGTTTTAGTGCAATTGCATAGCCAACTGTTACATTTGTTGGATTTATTACGACTGATTTGCCCCCCAGCATTTGATAGCGCCTGTCCAATTGCGGCGTTTCGTCAATAAAGGGGTATTCCCCGTAAGTGATTTTTTCAGCATCACTTAGTTTATCAAATCCCGAAATCACATTGCCATTTTCCAGCGTTAGTGTTTTTGGTGCTATGTGTGGCGAACCCGTTGATGCGCCGTTTTTTACTGTTATGTATTGCATTTGTTTTCCTGTTTTGATTTTGCCATTTCTATACGCCAGCCAAATACTGTCTAGCAACACTTAGAGTAGATGCTGGGTTAATTGCCGCTTCTGTTGTGAAATCTATTCCATCAATTGTTGACACTCTGGCTGCGCCATCATAGCCCCCACCAAAATACCCTTTGTCTGGTGAAGAAACCCCTGCTAAGCCTTGCCTAGCAACGCTTAAAGTAGCCGCTGGGTTAATGGCAGCCTCTGTTGTGAAATTAATTCCATCAATAGTTGATAAGTTGTTGCCATCATGACCCCCACCAAAATAGCCTTTATCTGGGGAGGAAACGCCTGCTAAATAATATCTAGCAACACTTAATACCGCTGCTGGGTTAATAGCTGTTTCATCTGAAAATTGAATTCCATCTATTGCTGATTGGAAGGCTACGCCATCATGTCCCCCGCCAAAATAACCTTTATCTGGGGAAGAAACGCCTGCTAAACCATTTCTAGCAACACTTATAGTAGATGCTGGGTTAATTGCCGCTTCTGTTGTGAAATCTATTCCATTAATTTCTGATCTGGCGGTCGACCCATCACTGCCTCCAGCAAAATACCCTTTATCTGGGGATGAAACACCTGCCAAAACATATCTTGCGGCACTTAAAGTAGCTGCTGGGTTAATAGCTGTTTCATCTGAAAATTGAATGCCGTCTATTGCTGATGAGGTTGCGCCATTGTGCCCTCCGCCAAAATACCCATTCGTTCTATTGGAGTAGATACTCGTTCCACCAGCAACAACCTCAGCAACCGCCTCAACACTATTCGCCACCCAAATCTTAGTTTTCGTATCCCCAAATTCTCTACGAAAGCCAATTAATGCAACCGAACTCAATACAGGCGCACTCCCGCCCCAATCGTAATTCGCACCCCAAGTGATCGCATTTACGTCGCCGCCAATTAATTCAATTGCGCCTGAAATTGATTGACCAGCAACTAGCGTAGCCGCTGGAGTTTCAATTGTTATACCACCTGTCGCATTGATAACGTGGATATTTGCATTGTCACAATTAGGAGTGACCGTTCCCGAAGCAACCGAGCCGTAATCATGAAAGCCCTCTGTCACCCTTACAAAGTTTTGCCCCTTGGATAGCGTTTTCTTGCTTGCTTTTTTGGTAACACCGCCCTGAACAATGACGGTTACATCGCCTTCGTTTACAGAAGTTGTTGGTGGTAAGTCTGTTATTTTGATTGCCATTTTTATACCCCTGCCAAAAGTCTTCTAGCAACACTTAAAGTAGATGCTGGGTTGATTGCCACCTCTGTTGTGAAGTTAATTCCATCAATAGTTGAGGAGATTGTGCCATCGTGACCCCCAGCAAAATAACCTTTATCTGGGGAGGAAACGCCTGCTAAAGCATTTCTAGCAACACTTAATACTGCTGCTGGGTTGATTGCTGTTTCGTCTGAAAATTGAATTCCATCAATTGTTGATTTGTGAGCGCCACCAAAACCCCCACCAAAATACCCTTTGTCTGGCGAAGAAACGCCTGCTAAATTGTATCTGGCAACACTTAATGCCGCTGCTGGGTTAATTGCCGCTTCTGTTGTGAAATTAATTCCATCAATTGTTGATGATCCTGTGCCATCATTACCCCCACCAAAATAACCTTTATCTGGGGAAGAAACGCCTGCTAAACCATTTCTAGCAACACTTAATGCTGCTGTTGGATTAATGGCTGCCTCTGTTGTGAAGTTAATTCCATCAATAGTTGAGCTGCTAGCGCCATCAGTTCCCCCACCCCAATAACCTTTATCTGGTGAGGAAACGGCGGCATGGCGCTGCCTAGCTACGCTTAAAGTAGCCGCTGGATTGACAGCGGATTCGTCTGAGAATTGGATTCCACCCATCACTGCTGAGTATGTAGAGAGAACCCCTCCCGCAAAATAACCTTTATTTGAGGACGAAGCCCCCGCCAAACTATGTCTAGCAACACTTAATACCGCTGCTGGGTTAATTGCTGCTTCTGTAGTGAAGTTGATTCCGTCAATGGTTGAGACGTTGGCGGTGTCGTCATAACCCCCACCCCAATAACCAGCCGTTCTGTTTGAGTAAACACCCGCTCCTCCATTAACAGCAGACTCACCAGCCACAACCGACCCACCATTAACAGACCAAATCTTAGTTTTTACATCACCAAGTCCACGCTGATAAGCGAATACAGAAGTTTCAATTAAAGAAAACTCACCCGCATCGCCCCAATCGTAATTCGCATCAAAGGTAATGGCGTTCAAATCACCTCCCTTTATCGTAATAAAGCCCATCACCATTCTATCTGTTAAGATTGTGGCGATAGGTGCTGCAAGCGTTATTGCCCCTGTTGCAGTTATCAAGTGGTTGGCTGCGTTAGCGCAATCGGGCGTTACCGTGCCCGAAGCAACCGAGCCGTAATCGTGCGTATCTTCAACATACGTCACAATGTCTTGATCCGCTAAAAAGTCACTTCTGCTTGCGCCTTTGGTGATGCCCGAAATAGATATAGGCATCACGTCTTGGTCATTAACGGTAACCGCCTCTGGCAATTCCGATATTTTAACTATCGCCATTATTCTTCCTGTTGAATTCCAGCCCAGCCGCCCGCATTGGGTGAATATCTGCACCTAACAATGGTTGACCACTATTTACCTTTTCAACCATTTCTGCAAAACCGCTTGATGCTTCTGGCGTCATGTGAGCCAGTGACTCATAAGAACCCGACGCACCACCCAGTTGTGATGATTGAACCTGTAAAGCTAGCTTATTTGTAAAGTGCGCTCTTTCTTCCAACTCAAAAGTTTCTCTTGAATACTTAGGAAGTTGGGCAAACTCGTTATGTAAGAAGTTCAACTCATGGATTGCATCATTAAGTAGCTTGTTTGTGTAATTTCTTTGCTCAAGCTTTTGCCTGATTTTCACATCAAGTCTGCGCTTTTCAAATTTATTGAAATCTGGATCGGCAATTTGCTCCCGCATTTCCTCAATATCAATATCTTCGGTTTCCCGCCCGTATTTAAGTTCGTTAATTGCCTGAAGCTTGCTAAACATTCTCAAGCCAATGGCTCTATAAGCCCTTGCTGGAGTTTGTTGGGATTGCATTACGAATGACTTGTTTTGAAAATCTGAGTTTTCAAAAGGGATGTCGTAAAAAGCTTCTTCTAATTCTGTTAATATTTTATCTGTATTTTTATTCATAATTTTATACTCCTGCTAAAGCATATCTAGCAGCGCTTAATACTGCTGCTGGATTAATAGCCGTCTCTGTTGTAAAGTCAATACCGTCAATTAGATTTGTTGTGCCATAGCCCCCACCAAAATACCCTTTGTCTGGCGAAGAAACGCCTGCTAAAGCATTTCTAGCAACACTTAATACTGCTGTTGGGTTAATTGCTGCTTCTGTAGTGAAGTTGATGCCATCAATTGTTGATAAGTTTGCACCATCATGACCCCCACCAAAATAACCTTTGTCTGATGAGGAAACGCCCGCCAAATAGCCTCTGGCAACACTTAATACCGCTGCTGGATTAATTGCTGCCTCTGTTGTGAAATTAATTCCATCAATTGTTGATGAGTAAGCGCCATCATAACCCCCACCAAAATAACCTTTATCTGGTGAAGAAACGCCTGCTAAATAGCCTCTAGCAACGCTTAATGTAGCTGCTGGGTTAATTGCCACCTCTGTTGTGAAGTTTATGCCATCAATTGCTGATAAGTTTACGCCATCATAACCCCCACCAAAATAACCTTTATCTGGTGAAGAAACGCCTGCTAAATTGCGTCTAGCAGCGCTTAATACTGCTGCTGGGTTGATTGCCGTTTCATCTGAAAATTGAATACCATCAATAGTTGATAAGTTGTTGCCATCATGACCCCCACCAAAATAGCCTTTATCTGGGGAGGAAACGCCTGCTAAATAATACCTAGCAACACTTAATACTGCTGCTGGGTTAATTGCTGTTTCGTCTGAAAATTGAATGCCATCAATTGTTGATTGATAAGCTGCGCCATCAAAACCCCCACCCCAATAACCAGAGGGGGATTGTCCACCACCACTCACAACACCCTTTTGAGAAATCAATCTATGAGCCAACATTATGAAAACCCTCCTATATGCCAAGCCGCTGTTTTTACGTCACCAAACTTTCTTGAAAAACCGATAAGTGATTTTGCTGTCAATGTTGGCGCACCCGCTGCACCCCAGTCATAATTCGCATCAAAAGTAACCGCATTTACATCGCCACCAAGCAACTCAATAGTTCCCGTTACCATTTGCCCAGCAATCAATGTTGCGCTTGGTGTAGCAAGCACAATTGCGCCACCCACATCAATTACATGCGCGTTACAATCAACAGAGCAAGCTGGTGTAACCGTTCCCGACAATACTGTGCCGTGATTTTTTATCGCTTGGGTGTGGGAACTTAGTTCCTGATCTTTAACGAAGTCACCCTTTGATGCATTTTTTGTAACCCCCGCCTGAACAATTATCGACGCGCTAATTTTGTCGATAACTGTCACAGACGGTAGCTCAGATATTCTTACAGCTGGCATCTAATATCCTCTTTTCTAAATGCTAATGTCATCAAGTGACTCCGTTACTATCTGATCTCCACTCTCTGTGACCAGAAGCGACAGAAGTGCAGCTGCTGATGTAGTCACTTGGGAGATTATCGAAACAAATACACTTCTTATCGCACTCACTGCTAATACCCACTTAATTCAGCCATTACTGATGCGCCAGTTGATCCTGATAGCGAAAGTCTAAATCTCGAAGGTGGAATATTCACAACCTTTACAGATGCCTCAGTCCATACGTCATCAAGAATTGGAATCCACGCTGATCCATCTGGAGTAAGAACTTCGATAGACACCGACCCCCCTCCGAACGCCCCCCAAATGAAGATGGCAATGTCACCCCCATTGTGATGAAGCGACTCACTTACGCCATCGATCGTCTGGTTTGTAAAAATATTCACTTAATTCTAACCTCTAATATTAATAAATAAGTAGTGACTTACTATTTGCAGCCACATCAATCATCTTTTTCTTCTGGGATACTTACCCAATTAACCAATGCATCATGTCTTGCTGCTAACTTTCTATACTCGTTTCCACATTCGACATGTGCTTCAATCTCATCTCGCTGTCCAATGGCGGAAGCGGATCGCTCAACTTCAGTAGAAAGCTCGGTGGCTCTGGGCAATCCCGAATTACCAGTTCTGGCTTCATTGAGCACCCTGACAGCGCCATTAGAAATATTGCAGTCTTTATTAACTTTGACATACCTAATTACCTCTGTTTTCTGAGTTACAGTTTCATTTCTTATTGAGTCTAGCTGTAGGGTCATCTTTGAGAGACTGTCTGTCGCTCTTGCTTCCCGTTTTCTACTTCTGTCAGCTAATTCCCGCAACTTAATCTTTTCTTCGCTTAGAGACTGTTTTAGAGCGTTCGTCTGTTTTGCATCAGAAACTACCGAAAACGCTTTTCCACCTGCGTATGTTCCAGCGCCAAAACTAACGACGGCAACGACAGCGATCATCATTGAAGTCCCTCTCAGTCCAGCAACGGCAGATGCCGCTCTAATCAACAAGTTCATAAATCGTTTTTCCATTCTCTTTTTTGGCATTCATGAACTTGCAAAGAGCTGCCTCGCCGACATGAGGGAACGATATGTGAACCCAACTGTCGTATTCATTTATCATCTTGTGAAATCTAAAATCAGGCATTCGATCCTTTACGAAATCAATAACCTCTTCTGGACTCATGCCGGCAACTCTTATGTCAGCAGCAAGGCCGCTTATATGTCTTGACTTAGAACCAGTGACCTTTGTTATTTCGTCATTCAAGCCCTGACATCTGAACCCAGATGTAATGGAAATTGATCTCTCGGCACCCGTATTCATAAATATAGTGCTTCTTATTTTTTGAAGCGCGTGAGCCATATTGACCATGTTTAGCTCAACAATGCCAAATCTAGGTGTATTGTCTATGCCCATGTAGCTTGCCGTGTGTGACTCAACAAATTCCCATCTGCTAAAATCACTCGGATAAATATCTTCTACCGAAGTCATGTCTTTTTACCTGTAATTGATGGAAACTTTGATGCAGCGTTTGCTCCTGCAAATATTACGAATGCCCACATTGATGAATCTACCCACTGCTGACCGGTTATTTTGTCAAGCAACAGCATTACCGACGCCGATGCACCAAACAGCAAAAAGCCAATCCACTTTCTCGATGTGAACTTGCCGTTTGCTCTTTCCAGACATTCGCTAGTCGGCATCAAAAGCTCCAGATTTTCTAACACCCTTGGCAATTTTCATAAACCACTCAAACATTCTTACGCCACCTAGACTTGCCATCGCCCCAAACCCTACGATCTGAATCTCTGTCATACCCTGCATCAGACCAGCCGAATACATTATTACTGCGCCGATTGTTGAAAAGAGAAGCTCGCCAAAAAACTTTTTACAGTCAAACGGCTCTTCACTTACGAATGTTCTCGCCATTGACCCCATAAGAAACATAGCCACTACCGACCACAAAACCTCGTCAAACCAAATTTGCGCCTCATTTACCACTCTCTCTGGCATTCTAAAATCCCCTCATCTTAATCATAAAATAACCAGCGCCTCTGTAATTAGCCCATTTCCCACTTCCGACGTTATTGCGTCACCGCCTTCCGTCGCTATCTCAAGCGCAATAACAGCTCCGCCAGCGCCAGGCGTATCGACAATTGTTACCGCAAAGCCATCCATCGCACTTTTTTCAAATGCAGTTGAAAAGACAGACAGTGCCGATGGCTTCTGCTTTTCAACCTCACCCCCAGAGCGAACAATCAACTATCTACCCTCCATTTGGTATCGTTTGATACCATCTGTATGACAGCCCGCCATCAAGTGTGTAAAAGCCAAGAGAGACGAACCCACCAACTCTCACCGTAATTGACGGCTGAACCCCATCATTCCACCCTGAGTTTGCTGGAAATATACTTACGTCGGCATTTGCACTTCCCGTATTTGAAATGTCGAGCATAAAGCTTCTTGCGCCAGTAACCGACTTCATAGCTATACTTGAAAATGGAGTTGCGCCAATATCAACAGAAAAAACAGACCCAGTTGCGGCATCAAGCTCTGCGACTCCACCCACAACAGGGCTATTTCCCACCCTATACTTGTGACCACCTATTGTCATACCATCAACACCATTATCTGCGTCAATCGTAACTCCACTTCTAACAACAGAGCCATTCGAGTTTGATTTGACAATCGCATTTGCGCTGCCTGGAACAATGGGCGCTTGCCCAGCCGATGCCATTGATGCAATTTTCTCTGGACTTGGGATGTTTGATACCGATCCATCTGAGTTTGTGATGTCATAAAGACCATCCGAGTTCGTTCCGCCAGTTGCACTTCCAGACGCCCAGTTCCCAAATTCAGAGTCCTTCTTTATCCATGAGTTCACAAGATTGGATATTTTCTGAGCTATGGTTGCATTTGTCGTTCTGTTGTAATTTATAACAATTGCATACGTCTGAGCGGAAGCCGTTGTTCCTGTATAAACAGTATGCAGTGTCATCTGAGTATCCGAATCAACTGTCAAAACCTCATACATCTTGTCTTCAAATATAAATATGTCGCCAGCTCGAACGTCAGATAGCCACATTGTTCCAAAACCTGTAACAACTGCACTCTGATCTGTCACCGAAATCGTTCCCGTTCTATACCAGCTCATCCATCAATCCAAATAGTAAGTCATAAGTGACTGATTATAACATAGAAAGCAGGTTGAAAATACCATTTCTGACCACCTCTCTCAAAACCTCATCGGTTTCCGCCTGTTTCACCAACGACAGTGCTGACATTCTTTTCTTCTCAATGGCAACACCCACCGATCTAAATGAATTGGCCGCATCAAGTATTGAGTTTGCCGCAGCTAGCATACCCAGCCCCGTTGCTTGCGATTCGGCATATATCCACTCGTAATGTATGTCAGGCAAAGGCGCTCCAGAATTTACGTCAGATATATATAGGTTCGCGTTTGCCAGTTTTTCGGCATAAACCAAGCTTTGTCCGCTGGTTGTCGTTATATATTTCGATCTAACCTTGCCTGCGGCGTTATTTATATCCATCTCCGCCGATTTTAATGCTTCGGGCATTGATCTACCGTCATTAACTATCTCAATGCTGCCGTCATCGCGAACAATAGTCCTTGATTCTGCCGATGATTTTGGTATTAACGCCGCTGCGCCATCACTAATCTCTCTGATGAACTCAACAAGAGGGTCGTTAGTAACCTCGAAGTCCAATACCTGAGCCTCGCCTCTTTTACTTCTGTGCAAATACTTCATTTTTTCACCCTACCAGTTTGTAAATTGAGCCGTCATCATACATCTCAGAGTTGTGTCGCTCGTTGAGAGATCGCCAGTTACATCTGTCGTCTTTGCGCCATAGTAGCAATACCCACCGTCAGGTATTGTTGGCGTATGAACCATCGTCATTGAGAATACGTTTATTCCCGATTCCGCAAGAGTATATGCAAACCCAATCGCCTGCTCACTTAGCATAACTCCGTTCGAGTAATACACTCTTACCCATATTGATACATAGTGATCCGCTATGCCAGATAGTGTAATCGTCACGGGAGTTCCGCTTGAAATCCTGCTCTGATTCATAATCACCCATCTGTCCCCAGCTTGAACCAGATACCCACTTTTGCTTGTTTGACTATATATCTTCAACGAACTGTGTGTTTCAAAATCAGCAGCAAGCCTCTCGCCATTGTAAAAAGGGAAAAAGTAACTACCTGCATACGCCCCCCTCATTCCTGGATACGCGTAGTTACTGATTGAATCAATCCATACGGTATTTCCGTAAACTATTGTCGACCCGAGCTTTATAATGCCAGACTCAAGAACGCCAGCATTAATGATTGGGGAGGTTATTGACGTCCCCGCCTTTATTCTGTCACCTGATATTGAGTTTGCAGTTATATTATCAGCAGTTAGATTTCTAATAACGGCGTTATTCATATAAACAACCCCGCCAGATACCATAAATGGAAGCACGTCTGAGCCTGGGTTCGCTGCGTCAGCTATTGCAAACTTATCAGCAAGAACAACAAAGTTACTTGTTAGTCCGCCCGCTTCATTTGGCTCCTGAGTAAGCCCAAAGCCAGCAATGTATTTCTTGCCATTTATATCTGTCTCCATTTTTATGGAGTATTTATTCATTATCCCATCATTCCACTGACCTCCAGCGGCTGCACACGCACTCGACGTAGAGTGAGCGAGATCAACACTTCCATCAATAACACAGTAACCGTTTACAACGTATGCCTCCTGAGTTTGCGCAGCCTCATTGCTGTCGCCAAATGATATTGCAAGATTATTCATCAACAGCGCTAGAGCCCGATCCTCTGTCGCTCTTGTTGTCGCCTCTTGTAAAATCTCGGAAGATGCATTTGCCGTGGACGCACTTATTGAGATCACTTTCGACGCAAGAGCTGTGGCGTCTGATGCTCTTGTTATTTCCTCGGTTGCAATTCTCGCATTGTTGTCATTTACCGCGTTCTCAATCACTCTAAGAACGGATGCTATTGCCTCCACATCATTTATTCTTACGATTGCCTCACTTGCAATTGCCGCCCTAGTTCCAGCACTTTCAAGCGCAAGAATCTTAACGCTCTTAAGAACCCCCTCAGAGTCAGTGCTTAAGTCATCAATTCTCTCGTCGGAAATATTTATTCTTCCGTATGCATCAATAACATCTTCTCTTAGAGCGACATTTGCCATGGCGTTCTCAAGAAGGGCGTCCGCACTTGCGTCAATATCATCTCTTATTTTTTTTATTCTGCCATCTGTCGCAGAGAGAAGCCCCGACGTTCCCCCAATAAGATCGGCCCACAGAGAGCTATCCTTGAAGTCAGACGTCATCTCCGTAAGAAGCTGAGTGAAGTTGGTCAAAGGCGTTGCAATAACCCCCTTTCCCACTGGAAATGCCAGTGAGGTTGACCCAACCTTGTTTACTCTTTTTACCCAATACGCATATTCATTTGTGCCAAATACCCCATCATGAACAAACGAGTTTCCATTTGTTGACCCCAATAGGGTGGCATTGTAGATCGAGTCAGCAAATCCTGTCTGACCTGGGTGAGAGTTCCTGTCCGAATACCAAATCTCAGTATGAGAGTTGTCATCTGATGTAACAATATCCCAGTCAAGAGCTATCTGTAGAAGCCTTGGCGTCGCATTCAACTCGCTGTGCGAATACGCAGTTCTGTAATTACCCAGCCCCGCGACGATTGAGATGTTTGGCGCTGATGATATTGGAGCCATTACACCGTCTTCGTCAATTGCCACAACTATTATAAAAACGCTATCTCCAGCCGATAGGTTTTCGATGGTTGTTGAAAATGACCCAGACGACACCATGACATCAGTTGATGTTGATGGTGAATTGACATTGTATATAACCTTTGCGCCGCCGTATTTGCCAAACGCAGGCGCTTTCCATGATACCGTTACCGCAGCTAAGCCATTGTCCCTTGGCTCAGACGCCGCCGATAGCTCCTGAACCTGACTGATCTCACCATAGTTCTCACTACGAGTGTAAAACACATTTGGATTGGTTACGGTGAGTGCGTGATCTGTAAATAAATACATCTCATCCTTATACTCTGTTGCCGTAATATCTCGATACATTGGGTCATCAGTCGCGGCAACATCGGTTATTCTATACTGCCCCGTTATTTCTTGATTGACCCCCGTAACCCACACACAGCCCTCTGAAACTGGGTATTCGAGATTGCCCACTAGCTTAACAAACTCACTCCCCTCTGATGCAACATGATCTATTTCATTCACCATTGTTACATCTGTGGAGTAAATTTCCACAGAGTCGCCAGAGCTAATGAAGAATGGCGATTTTACGCTAATGCTATTTGCAGACTGTCCGTAAATCTCATACTCATTCGTGCCATTTACAATGACCCTTTTTGCTTTTCTGCTTGATGAAATCGCTGATTGTAAAAACACAACACTTCCGTCACTACTGGAAACGGTAGTGCTTAGTAAAAGCGCATTGCTTGATATGACAGCAATCTTGTATCTCGCTCCCTCGTCTATAACGGCTTGGTCATACATAAATACCTCGCCTATACTAACGAGATTCGACGCAGCTTCACCAGCTACCCTTCCAGATGTTGACCACTTTGTTCCCGTTGCCTTTACATTTATAATATCACCGACGCCGCACGCAATTGACTCGATTGTTGAGGAAAATGAAATGCTTTTTGTTATGAACTTATTTTGATTTAATCTAAAATACGCCTCTTTCTCTGCGATTTTTCTATCGGTAACACCAAGCATAATAATTTGAGCAGAAACCCTGTCTGCATCCACCGTTTGTGAGTCAAATACCTTTACTACCTTCCTTCTGTATCTGTCATCTTTGTCAAAATAAACAACCTCTATCTCATTGGCTCTTTCAGATGTAGGCAGCCATGTTTCTGACATCGTGTCGACGACGACATTTCCGTCACCAAACAGCATAACGGGAATATCGGCTCTATTTATGACGATGCCATATCTTGTTCCAGAGTTTACAATCTGCGCGTGACCAGCAACAAGCACTGGCTGTATAGAGTCCCATACCGTAGATTGCGTCTCAACAATCGCATCAAATGTCAGATTATTTTCCGTGCAAAAGTCAGCCCATGAAACGAAAGTCTCCATTGAGATCATGTCATCGGACATTCCAGAGCCAGCGCTTCCCGTTAGCATATCTAGCGTCGTCCATGCTGGATTGGACGATGTTTCAAATACCCAAGATGACCCGTTCCATACTCTAACTTTTCTTCCATTAACCAAATACGATACATCTGGCATACCAGAGAATACCTCTGACATTTGCAGCTTTACACCAAACATAGCAGTGCCCGAGTAATTGGGCCTCTCCGTTTCGATCTCAGATACACTTGAGAGCTTTATCGTATCGCCTATCTTCGTGCTGCTATCTTCGGGGCTGTCTCTCTTAACCCTTACATCGTAAATGCCCTCTGACAGGTTTCTGCTTCTGAATGTCCAGAACAGAGCGTTTCTCACACTCCCTACAAGTTTTGACTCAATGACATCAAGCTGACCAGTCACATCGTTGAACACTCTGTAATACCCAGTATTGAAAAGACTCATGCTTCTGTAGCCAATGAGTCTTATTCCCTGACCTGGAGGTTGCTTAATCTGTTCAACTACCGTTTTTGACGTTATATCATTGAGCTCCCACAGCAAGCTGCTTGACCCATAGTTTACAGTCTTCCCCTCAGTTAGTGCCTTTGAAACAGGAAGCCCAGTGGATAAATCAAACACCTCGAATACATAAATGTCTTTACCAACTGAGCCATAAAACCCCATTGAGCCATAGCTACCCATTATGAGATCGCCAGCGTTCTGATTCTCAACGACTATATCATTTGCAAGATCGCCAATTGGCGTCGCCATTCTGATTGCAAACTGAGAGCTTTCATCCGTAAAACGATCAGTCCCAATGCCATTAATGACATATACGTTGTTTGCACCAGCGGCTCCCAGATCACCAGTGTTGCTTGCCCAGTTATCAGCCGATATGGACATGTCTAGCCATTCACCAGTTGAGCCAGATAATCTATACTGCGCTGTGATTGGAACACTGTGTTCTTCAATGTCACCCTTTTTGCTAACTTTGTATATTCCGCCAGGAGCCTCTATATTGACAGCAACGGCATTTACAGTTTTTGATGTCGTAAACTCTACAAAACTCCCGTCGGATAATGTTGTTCCTACCGCAACTGTCGTAGCGGAGTCATTGAAATTAGGGACGTCACCAGTTTCATGTAGAGTGTCAACGTGCGATGTTCCGTCATGCCTTTTGATGACGTCCCACCCAATTCCCTGACTAAACCCCTTGTCATTACCAAGTGTATATGCCCATGTCCAATTTCTACTATTCTCTATCACCTGCCCATTTACATGAACGTCACTTATTGACCCAATCTCACCGTCATTAACGCACATCATTAGGTGAAGCTCTTGTATTTCATTGGTCACATTTGCAACCTTTATACCAACTACGTTCCCACCAACTCTATACGTTCCATACACAATTGGGATTGGAATATCTTCAGTTCGAGTATTTACCGCACCTTTGTATCCGTATGACTTTCTATCTTCACTGTCAGGCAGTTCATCGGGCGTTTGAAGTGCGCCAACTATGGCAGAAACAACCGATGCGACTGTTGTGATTACCTGTATTACGCCGATAACACCAAGCTCAACCACAGCAGAAGCGATTGCCCCCACTATTGCACCTATTATCCCGCCTTGTGGAGCTTTGCAAACGGTAATTGTTTCACCAACTGCGGGGATTGCGAGCGCAACATCTTTCTGATCGATAGGCGACGTGCTGAGTATGATTGGGTAATCAAGATCGTCGGCAGAAAGGTAGTCGGCGATCGTCTTGCCTCTTTCGTGCGCAACAATCTCCGTCTCAACCCCTCTCTTTGGGTCAATTAGGTCGAAGAATCTAATTATGGTTACTGAGTCACCTGAGTTGCCCAAAACAATCCCTTTGCCGATCTCGCTGCTAATTTCTTTCATACTTATAAAACCCAATTATTTTACTTCTAACTAAACCAATTCTGTCAACTCTGACGCCAGAACCCTCTTCGCAGTGAATAAACTTTCCACCGCCTATGCAATACCCTATGTGTCTGTCAGCCCCCGTTCCGCTCATCAGCACGGCAACACCCTCTGACTCCGGAACCTTCTTCCAGTCACAAATGCCGTCATTCACTCTGTCGGTTATTTCCGCAACTGAGCCAATGCTTGTGTAGTCTGGCAAATCGACACCCTTGATTTTGCTGTAGATATACGAAAGGAACGAATAGCAGTCAAAACCCTCATCTGGAGTTTTGCCATTTTTCACATATCTGCTACCTATCAACGATGACATTAGCGCCATGTCGTCACCCGTCATGACTGCTGTATCCCAGAAAACCCACCAAATCTAACCTCATTTAAGTGACTTACGCACCCATTCTCGCCATCCAAAGTAAGACTGCATGAGTTATTTGCCCCCGCATACCCACAGGCTGCCGACTTGAATCTGTGTGAACAGATGTCCGAAAACTGCCTTCTTGGTGGAAACTTTCTTGTCAGGAATGGGCCAGCGTCTATCGTCCAGTTAATTACTCCGCCGCCAGAATTCGCCTCAGATATAAAAAACAGCTCCTTTATATCTGGCGCAGTGTTGGCTCTTGACGCCGAAGTTACGATAATTGATATTTTTGACCCGACAAGCCCACCCATGTATTCCATGTCGGTAGATAGCATCCCCTCCGCATCATTTAGAGATACCGTTACTTTTGGAGTCTCACCTACGCCAGTATCCATCTTCATTGTGAATCTGACTGGTGCATACAGGACGCCCTCTATCGACACTGGCTCGTCGTTATTCACAACTCTTATGTTCTTTATGTATTCGCCCAATGCGCCAATTACGGCAATATCTAACGCTATGATGTATGGGTCTGATGACGATGTTAGATTTTTATCCAATACCGCATCTAGTGACAAGTTTCTAGCCATTATCTAAACTTCAACAAATGATGCATTTACGTCCCAAAGCTTTGCGATACCTATCCCCACATAATCAAACTCTGGTGGCGCCGCAAACCTTACGTTTATAATCTCGTTATCAAGCTTATTGAGAATGAAAAAAGACAGTGCGCCTGTTTTCGTGTCGATTGACTTTTGCTCAATCAGCCTCTTTGATTCGTCTGGTATTGATGTCCATCCCATTTGAAATGTTCTTGCTGGCGTTCTTGTAAATCTAGGTCGCGTAACCTGATAACCCGCTCCAACGGCGTGCCTTATCGCCTGATCGTCGCCCCTTTCTTTATACTTGGTGGAATCAAACCCGTCAGGTGGGATAAAAAAACCAACATTTACAATTATAGTAATTCCGTCACTTGTTGTGATAGTCCCACCAGCGTTTGTTATAAGTTCGTGTTCAAATGCTGAAATGTCCGCCATCCCACCATATTCAGTAAGTATTGTTATGCCGTCAGGCTGCAAATATAGTTTCATTTCTTCATAGCTCCTTTCATTCCGCCGCTGAATCTTCCTGGTTTACTCATTGCAGACAGAACAATGTCGAGAACCATTTTTTCAGGATCAGCGGATTTCTTATTAACTGATGCCTGCTGTTCGTGGCCGCTTTGATTTATTAGATTTACCGTAACTGGTTTTTCAGATGTAGACTCTCTGCTTTCAGATGCCCCAACGCTACCTGCATTGACCATTGACTCGCTGTTTATATTTGGTATTGATGCCGTTGACACATCGGTGGGAGTGGGAATCTCCGCAATTCCTACCGATATTTGATTTAGCGACGTGCTTACGCCATCAAGCGATTTCACCAGTGTGGAAAAGTCAGCAATCGTATTCGTCACATTGTTACCAACATCACTCTCTACGCTCTCACTCATTACCCCGCCCTGTGCGAATGCCGAAAACGACTTTCCTGAGTTCATAGTTCCGCCATTCGCGAATGCAGATACTTTTTTCTTGCTACTGTCGCCACCACCTACATTTTTTGACACGCCATCTGGCATGGAGACCGTTGTTGCTAGAATTTCGCCACTTGGCAGAGGTATTTGTGCAGAAATCACACCGTTTGCCGCTTCTGTCACGGTAACGGGTATCGTCCTTCCGTCCACCATTGGTATAAATGCCTCTGGCATTGTTGATTCGCCAAACAAAGCAGTTCTCGGTTGCTTTGCGACGCCACCTCTTTTCATTTGAGACGCAGTTGTTTTCTTTGCCCCCTCGATGCCTCCATTTGCATAGGCATTCATTGTTCCGCCGTCAGCAAAAAAGCTACCAATCAGTTTGCCAACCGCACCAATGGCTCCCATTGCGCCTGACCCACCGCCGCCAAGTAACCCCTGTATGCTGCTGACTATTCCAGAAAACCCGCCATTTAGAATTCCGCCAGCAGTGTCTACTATCGTCGAGAAGCCACCAACAACCTTGTCTGACACCTTCCCAACGACTTCTGTAAATCCACCAGAAAATATATCATCGGTATTCTCAGTTACATCTTTTGCGCTCTCAGCAACCTTCTTCTCCGCCGAGTCAACCCCTGCTTTTTTGGAGCCCTTGTTGCCGACTATTCCCGCTATGCCTTCGCCATCCTGTGCGCCAGCCGCCTGTGCCACCGCAGTGCTTATCTCCCTCAGTATTCCAGTCTGCGTTACCAACTCGCCCGATATTGTCGTTAGCTGCGTTGATAGCGACGACAGGCTCGATGAGTTAGTTGCAACGCCAACCGCCGACTTGGGTGATAAGCCACTCTTCGTCTTGATTCCAGCAACGGACGCAACTGCCCCAGCAACACCTTTGCCAGCAACATCTTTGCCAACAGTGCCTTTCGCATCTGCCTTTGATTTGTCACCAAAAAGATTACCAAAAAATCCCGCACCTTTTACAAGAAGCGAGTCTGACTTGCTGCTGTCTCCACCGCCTTCTCCAGACAGCATTGACCACAGAGAGCTTGTCGCCGCTTTGATTTCCATCTGGAGCATTGATTTTGCAAATGACGCAACCAGGCTCTTGAAGTTCATCTCCCCGCCTAGTATTCCGTCAGCAAGCGTGTCTGCAAAGCCTTCTGAAAATGCCACACCAGCCTCAGACATTTTATCCGTAGTGTCTTGCCAGTCATCAAGCATCTTCAACATAGGGTCGCGATGGTTATACTCAATCAGTGCCAAGTCTGATACATACTGCTGCTGTATTTGAAGCAGCTTTTCAGCAAGAAGCCCCTTGTCTTTTATTTGACTGTTGGCATCTTCTATATCCCACTTCTTACGCTTCTTTAGTATGTTGATTTCCTTATCAACACTGTCTCTAACCATTTGAATGCCCGTGTCGAACATTTTTCTGTCGTGAGCGATCTTCCCAACTCTTGACTGCTCTCTAATGTCCGCCATGTGCTTTGCGCTAAGACGAGCTTTCTCAAGCTCTATGCTTGCCTTTCCGTCGTCACTTAGGTCCTTGACTGATTTGACATTCTCTCCAAGAAGAAGCTTTGCTGCATACGCCTCCATTATTGCCGCAGTTTCAGCTTTATATTCCGCTATGGGATTACCATGGCCTTTTGTATTGAGAATGCTTATTTTTTGCTTTAAGCCAATCTGCTCTTTAAGGGATTTTTTAACTGACTTGGCAACAACAAGCTCCTGCTTCACTTTCGCAAAAGACCGTTTGCCATCGCCCGCTCTGATTTGCGCAATGATTCTTGCCGTTTCACCAGCCGTCTTCCCAAGTAGAAGCAACTCGGTTCTTAGTTTATTTGCCCACGCTGTATCAACAGACCCACCAATTTTTAGCTTGGCAAGCTGCTCGTCAACAATGCCAATGTCGTCACCCAAGTCGATCATTTTTTGACGCTCTTCGGCAACCCAGCTAAACTCAATATCTTCGCCAGCCAAATTCTTAATTGACGCTTCCATCAACTTGGTTGCTTTATTTAGCTTGTTGATTTTTCCAGTAAACGCAGAGATTTTATTCTCAGCCTCAATCGCCTCGGCTGTCTTAGTAAGAAGCGCCGTAATCTTTACTTTCTTTAGCGCAATACTTAACTTATCAAACCCTGGAATAAGGTCAGTTATGTCTCTGTTTATATTGGCAACTTTCTGACGAGTTTGCTCAAGGTATCCATTCGACTTTCCAAATGAGTCATTTCTCGATTTCAGTTTTGCAAATTTTGAATCAGCGGAGTTAAGCAGTGAGATGAGCGCGGATATTTCATTCTTCGCCTTCTTAGTGCCCTCTGTTATTGCGCCAGAGTCATCGCTTCCCTTTGACGACTTGATTTTTTTGTCCTGAGCCGATGCTTTCGCCTTCTCCAGTTGTTGAGCCAGAAGTATAAGTGCCTTAGCCCTCTGAATTTCAGGCAAGCCAGCGTCCTTATCTGCATTTCTAAGTATGAATTGGTAAATATCTTTTATCTTTGACGCAGCCAACCCAATTAGTGACATTTGAGATTGTATTTTTTTATTAATCTCCGTTATGTTCGTCTCTATTTGAATACGCTTTGTTATATCTCCGTCACCAGCAATGTTGCTTTTGAGCTCCAGCTCCAATCTAAGCTTTTGATTTCTCAGCAACTCAAGCGCAGCCTTTCCATTTTTTTCAATGGCCTCTTGATCCACTATCTTTACGCCAAGAGACCCCGTTTCGTCGTTACCAAATCCATTAATAACTGACTTTACTTGAGCAATTTGGCGATCAATCATGACGATCTCTTCATCAAACCGCTCTTGCGATAGTCTTCTTACCGTCTCTTTAAACTTATCTCTTATTTCAATCTCTGATTTGCCTGTTTCCTTAATGGCAAGCAGCTCTTCTCGCTGAATTGCTTTTGCCGCATCAAGACCCGCACTGTATTTTGACGACAGGGCCGATACGCCAGAGCTTAGTGCCTTAAATCTCGCACTTGCAATTTTCTTCGCCCCCTCATTCACAACCGCTATGGTTGACGCAACAATCCCACGCTCTCCAACCTCAACATTTTCTGTCAGGTTTTTTATCTCCTGTTCGTATTGCGCTATCCTCTCAGCCCTCACTTTTCTTTCGGCATCAAGAACTGCTCCGCCAAATCCAATTCTTGACATAGAGTATTTCTTTTCGTTTGCCACTGCCTTCTCTTCTTCGGCATTGAGCTCTGCTATAAGTGAGATTCGCTCTCTTATCTGATCTCTAATGTTACTTACGCCACTCATGTTGTCGTAAATCTGCACTTTTGAGACAACGCCCGTATCCTTGTCTTTGTCTGCCAGCTTTCCAGCCTCCACAGCATCTTTTGACGCTTGCTCGGCTCTTTGCGCTGCGGACGAATACTCATACCAAGCGTATGCTCCAGCCGCAATCAATCCAGTTACAATACCAACAGGACCACCAAGCACGGTCATTGCCGCACTTAGACCTGTAACGGCAGCAGTAGTTGTTGCCGTCCCAACGGTAACTGTAGCCAGAACAGGCGTCATAAGCGTGATCGCCCCCGCTGCAATTCTTATTTTTCCCGACAGTGTTGCGAATCCAGCGGCTAGTCCGCCAGCCATTGCTACAGCTACCTTTGCGATGCTAGATGCTGCAAATAACCCAGCGGAAAATTTGGCAATCGTCAGAATCACATCGCCGTTATCTTTTATTACATCCATCAGCGCACTTGCGCCATTTATTAGCGGAGTGAAAAAATTAGAAATGGACTGTTGGTTTTCCATTAGATAGTTGACTAAGTTCACCGAGCCTCTTACGACCGCATCCAACCCCTCTCCCAAATTCTTTGCAAACAAAAGGGCCTCTTCGGTATCAAGAATATCAATGAGACCTTGAAGACCGTCTTTTGCTGAGTCAAAAAAACCAGCATCACCCACTTTCTTTTGAAACATGACCCATTTTGTAGATAGCTGAGACACCATCCCATTCCATGTATCCATCATTCTTTCAGCCGAGCCAGCCATTGACTTTTCAAACTCAAGCATCATCAGCTCAATCGCGGGCTTTGCCTTTACAGCTCCGGACGAAATCGCTTCAACTAATTTACCGACGGACATTTCCATTCCGACAGCCATAGATTGAATTGCTGACGGCACTGCTTCACCCAATTGCTGACGCAGCTCTTCCATAGATACGACGCCCTTAGAAGACATCTGCTGAATAGCAACGGTTGCTCTGTGTAAGGTCTCGTTATTTCCCCCAAAGTTCGCTATAGCGTCTGTAAGGGAGTTTAAATTACCCATTACATCTTTCAGCCCAGCAGTCTTTAGCTTTACGAATGAATTTGATAGTTCGTTGATGGCAAAAGGCGCACGTTGAGCCTTTTCAAATAGCACATCAACTTCGTTTGCCGCCTCAAGAACCTTGCCCTCAAAAGTGGTGGCGTTTGAGAGACCCTGCATTAAAACAGTCATTCTCTCGATTTCGGCGTTGGATTTTACAATTCCCATTGTCCACCCAATAAAAGCATCATTGAGTGAGTGAATTACGGTGCGCGTTGATGCGCCAATGATTGCAATATCCCTAAGTGTCGGAAGTATTCCGTGAAGCTTCTTTTCTGTCTTGGCGACTTTTCCACCAAGGCTATCGAAGTTTCCTGACAGCGCCTTTACTGTTGCGCCAGCTCTTCTAATCCTGTGCGTAAACCCTCTGTCGTTTAGCTCAAGCTCAACACTTATATTTCCAAAACTCACGAATATTGCCCTCTTTTGTTTACATTGATAATCTAGCCTTGAGCGACTTCACGCTCTCCCTGTCCCTTTTCACGTTCTTGACAACAATTGTCCCTATCGACTCAGTGAGCTCGGAAACCTTTGCCTCAATTGACTCTTTCGTATTGATTGCTGTTGAAACGCCCAAAGCACGCATGTCTTCTGCCGCCGCAAGTCGATCAATACATCCGCTAAATAACCAAAATCTTCTTATCGGCATGGACAAGACGTGTGCATCTGTCATGCCGTAACGAAGACAAACTCTGCAAAAAATAAAGCCAAAGTCGAGAGATACTAGCTCTGACTCTTCTCCACCTGCTCTGGCTTTTTTGAGTCGCCCTTTTCTTCATCTTCTTTCGCACCTGCTGGAACGCTTCCGTCTCTTGCGAAATCAACAATTGCATTTAATTTTGTAAGCCCCTGTCTAACAAGCACTTCTTTCGGACATGTGGGAAAACTAATTAGAACCGTCTCGACCAAAAATTCGATACGTTTTGAAATCGTGTCTTCACCTTTTTTCTCAACTTCTTCAGCTCGCTTAGTGATATTTACAAAGTCCTCAACGGACATTTCTTTCATCGCGTAGCTTTCGCCCTCAAGCGTGATTAATCGCTCTTCTTTAGCTAAGGTGTCTAAATTTAATACTGATGCAGCCATCGTTGTTCTCCATAAAGCAAACCCCTTTTGAGCAAGGGGTTTTGGTAGTGGTTAATTGAAGGTTAATTATAAGTCACTAATGACTTACTATACAAGATAAAGTTATGCCGTAGCAGTCGTATCACCTAATTGAAACAACAACTTAGTTGTTGGGTCTGGGTATCCAGTGAACTCAGTATTGTAAACTCGCTCATCATCATGCTTGTATGCAAAACTCATCGCACCCGCTGTTGCTGCCAATGGGATAGTTAAATCCTCAGAAACATCAGAATCAGCCAGCTCAATTGGGTGAAGCATTAATTCCTGCGCAACCGACAGTAAGTTAGTTCCAACACCGTTTGTAATATCAACACGTTTCTTGGTAGCATCTACACCATCAACAATGAGTGATGACCCAGGCATAATCGCAACTAAGTTTTCCAAAGTTGTTTCTGCCAATGGCGCCTTCACTTTAATGTCACGCTTTGTAACGTATTCATTAATTACAGACTCACCAAATTGGTCAACTGTAACCTCATGCGTATCGGTTGTAACATCAACCTCAACACCACCCTTTGTGTAACCTAAGTCAACACCACCAAACGTAATCTTACATACGCCTAGCTTTACATTAGCTGTATCACTTGCCATTTTAAATAGCTCCTATTAATTAATTTTCTGTATATGCCGTCTCAAAATTGACGGAAAATTCAACGTAGTCACCTTTTGACACCGGAAATGCAACTGGGTCGTGCAGTGGGTTAATGTAGTGAATATAAAGTCCACCGAAGTTTTCTCTACTCACTGTCAAAGCGTCCAAAACCTGTTTCGCCAAGTCGTAGCCGCTTTGATAGTCAGTCGATCTTACAATGCCCTGAAACCCCGCCTTCTTATAGTTTGGAAGATTTGGATCAAGCGTTGCTCCACCAAGATTGTGAAGTAACAAAATGCCACGATTTACGCCACTTGGCATGTGATAAACAAACACCGACTCGCCAGTGAGTGCCGCAGCAAGTGCATCTCCAAACGGCATAATATTCATTTACCAATCCTGTTGTTTACGTTCTGTCTGACATTTGCGTGAATCTGTTTGCTCATTTTTTTATACGCTCTCTGTAAATACTTTGGACCCACCTTTACGCCAACCTGACTTTGCTTGTGCTGCGAGCCTGGTCCTAATAAATAATTGCCCTCATGCATATCAAACGCATAGTCGCCAACCGTTCTGTTTCCAGATGTTTGGCTGCCATCCTCATTCGTAATGACTGCTGGGTGGCTTTCATCCACATGAACCTTGAACGAGTGCCTTCCTCTTGCCCCAGAGACAACCTCCATCTTGATTGCATCCTCAAGATTGCCCTCGTCAACGGGGGCATGTAACCTTGCCAAGTCTCTAATGTCCTCAGCGCCTTCTTTCATAGCAAAACGTGCGCCCTCAGATGCCCTCTTTGCCATGTTCTCAAGCTGATAGCCAATAGAGCCCAAGCCCTTTACCTTTAAGCCCACTTCACGCAATCCACTTGATGATGATGTGGTCTTCCGTGAACATCATTTCTTGCGAAAATCTGCATAACTCTCAATGTTTGGCCTTGAACGGTCAATCTGTCGCCCTCTGAAATATCCGTTTTAATGTCAATCAAAAGTCTTGCATCGGCAATCATTTCATGTGCGTTACCACCCGTTGCCGATGTGTCTGTTCTTACAGATGTTCGCAAGCTTTCCGAATACAAACGAACTATCGAGCATCTGGCATTTGTTGAGCCAGATACGCTAGGTTGTCCAAATGCATCGAAGCCAGACAACCTTTCTATTTTTAAATCAATATTTCCTTTGAACATGAGGCGCATTATACCAAAAAAGCCCAATAAAATAAATCACTTATGACTTACTTTATTGATTTTGGAAACACTTTTGTATTTGGGTGAAGGTGCATAGCCCGTAACTCTTGGTAGTTTTCAAGAGGAATCACAACACCATTTGACAAAATAATGCTAGTTTTTTTCAAAGATGCCGCACTGATGGCATACGCATCTGCATTAATTCCAATCAGATGCGATCTAATTACAGACCTGATATACCTGTCGGACCTCCATCTTCTTCCCGATCTATCGACGTAAGTTAGCTTAACGCTGTTTTTAGCCCCGATAAATGAGCTGAGTTCAGTTTGCCCGCTCAATCTATTTTGCAGCTCAGCAGACACGATTAAACGCTTAATATCGAGCGTCATTCCCTCTATGTCTTTGAGCATTTGTCTTGCAACAGCGGTTACGGTATTTTCAACGGCAGATGAAACTAAAATATCTACATTGGCATCTCTAGCAACTAGCGCACCTGACCTAACAAGCGCATCGCCAAACGTCTTATCTGACATTTGCCTAACTCTAGTCCACATAAAGTTAGTTGTTCCATTAAGCAAGCTGTCGGAGCTCTTTGAAAAAACTCTAAGCTCACTGGCCATGTTTTGATTTCTAGTTGCAAAGTAAAACATTCCCATCAACGAGGATGAGAACACTTCGTATGACTCAACTATTTCTTTCGTAAAAGAATCAAGCTCTTCCAAGAATCGCACCGTATTTGATATATCCAGATAAAGCATTCAGCGCCTTTCTCGATACAGAAATTAGCAATGGCTTACCCGGTCTATACATATTTGACGACTCACCAACTGTTTCCGACATAAGCCCAGCCTGACGCTTTTCGGAAATTGGATCATTTCCAAGTGCTGCATCCGCTTCGATTACCTGCGCCCTTTTTAGTGACGTTTTGAAGTGATCAGATAGTGCGGAAAAATCAACAACACTCATTGTGTTGATCGACTCAATGCCCGCGCCGTCCACGTCAAATGTAAGTTTACCTACTCTATGAAACGACTCAATTAACGCCGCTTGTTTTTGTGCTTCGCTTGATGACAGCCACCCGTCCAAATTAGGAATATCAATGGCGATCATTTCAGCCTCTTGATACGTCTGGTATGAGTTTGTCATTATTGCAATCTGGCTATCTAGCTGAATTGCGTAAATGTGGTCAATTACCGATGTTGAGCCCGATGAGTTGGTTACATACAGCTTTACCAATCTTGACTCCCTAACACCCTCTGCCGCAACCGTATTGTCTGTCGCCAATATCGTCACTTGAAGCACATCGGCAACAATCGTAGCAACGTCAATGGGAACATCGGGCCCAATTTGAACCTGATCTCCATTGAATAGCTTTAGCATAACGGCAGTTGATGTGCTTGGAACGGATAGGTTAAAAACAGAGTCAAAGCCGCTTGCGTAAGTATCCATGCCTATTTCTCAATCTCTTTTGCAATTAGCTTAATAATTCCAGCAATTGAGTTACCCTTTACGCCAAACTTTTTAGCAACCTCTCTTACTGCGTTGATGCCACCTTTGTCTGCAATTTCCTCAACAGACTTAACTGTGTATTCGTTGCCATCTTCATCAACAATTGAATCATCGACAATCAGCTCTTCTTTAACAATCGGCTCTTCGACAATTGTTACCTTCTTTTGAACCTTTGCGCTAACATCCACGCCCTTTGCCAAATCCGCAGCAACGCCCAACTGATTACCCGTAACGACGCCACCCTCATCCTCATGCAAGACCTCTTCGATACGCATTGATGCGCCCATGCGCTGAACATCTGACTTTGACAAGTCTTCGACGGAAATTCCATTTACAAACTCAATCCCGCCAATTTCCCCAGTAAACTTATTAAAGCCCACTTCGTTAATCTTAACTACAGCCATTTTTCTTCCTCTAAAATGCAAAAAAGGGAGCCATAAGACTCCCTTTCTCAATTTCTAACTAACCATGTTGGCTATTAGATGTTTGTAATACCTTTGATTCGAGCCAAAGACTTAGTTGATTTAAGTGCCAAACCGCAATACCATTTTAAACGTGTGCGAGTCGCATCTTTGTTTTGAACAGTTCCTAAATCTTCAACGTGCATACCAGCAGCTTCGCCACCCATGATGCCGTGTAAGCCATCAACTTCGTTAAAACGCACTGCGTAGATCGAAGTAGATGCTGTTTCAGTTCCCTGAACCTCATCAGTAGGTAAGAAATCATTCACGATGATCGGCATACCGTTGTGAGCTGGGATAGGTTGACCGAAGTTACCCATCATTACGCTATCAGCAGGAACGCCGCCTAATGAACGAAGCAATGCGCGGTAAGCTCGTAACGTTCCAGAACGCATAACAATCGCATCTGCACCGTTAGCAATGGCATCGACTAACTCATCTAACATAGATAAAGTTAAACCTGCGCCGTTTGCACCAGCGATAATTTCTTGACCAGCATCGACTAAATTAGCTAAACCATCAAACTCAGTAGGAGTGGCAGTTGCATCACCTAAAGCAAGTGTGCGTTGAAACTTACGACGCAAGCCCTTCGCTTTTGCTGCAATTTGGATAGCACGTTGAGAGTTTGTGTCACTCATTGTGGTATCTAAGAACTTATCAACATCCACGTCGCCAATTAAGACTCGTAATTTGCTGGTAATTTCGGTGAACGTAGCTGCACCCTCTGGAACCGTATCATCAACTGGATTAATGAATGACGCTTCGGAGATTGTATTTTCGCGGTTGTAGACGTAAGCCTTACCATTGATACCCGTAAAAGGAAGTCGTGCGAGCATTTCATCTTTATCGATGATTTCCTCAATAACGCCAGATACAAGTTGGTCGGTAGATAGCTTCTCAGCTTCAGCTTTTAATAAGCCCATTTCAAAATCCTCAAGTAAAAAATAAATAAAAAATATTTGATTACAAGCGATTTCTCTTACGCCTAATAACTCACTGGTGACTTACTTTGTTAGGAAAAATAAAATCACCTCAAGGTTTCTTATGCGGTGATTAAATCTCGTGCCTTAATAAGTCACTAATGACTGACTAATATACACCAATTCTCTTAAAAGTCAAGAGGTTAGTGTTACTCCGCCAACCCCGCTGCGATTTTGCCAACGCCCGTTAGCTTAACTGGCGACTTTGCAGCAGCTTTACCACCGTTAGTTCCAGACCCAGCACCTTGCTTTTGCTTGCTCTTTAGCATGGTTGCCTTGTCTGGATCAGCGTCAACAATTTTTCTAAGTGCGGCATCAAAGCTCAAATTGTCACCGCTTGCGTCAACAAGTGGCGTTCTTCCTGGCGCACCTTTTGGTCTGTCGTAAGCAACTGTCTTGTCACCATCAATGTCGAAGTGATCGCCGTAAATAATGCGTGCCTTGCCTGGTGACAGATTTAAGTCATCACCAATGAATGCCGATGTGTCAAACGAGTGACCCAGCGTAAGCTTGCTGATGATACCCGACTGTGCCTTTAGCGCATCCTCAAGTTCGCCAATTTTCGCATCGCGACCTGTTACAATTTTCGCGTTTTCATCAGCCATTTGCGTTTTCAATGCGTCCCACTGACCCTCATCTTCAAGTTTTTTTGTATCAGACGCCTTCTTGTCGGCAATTAGTTGGGATACCAATTCAAGATCGACACCATCGAACTTCGACAGATTATCAGTAAGCTTGGCAACTTCTTCTTTGAGGTCTTTGTTTTCGCCTTTGCGCTTCATTACCTCTTTTAGCAACTTAGCTTCGCTATCGGAAGTTCCGCCCTCACCTTCTTTTTTGTCATCCGCATCGACACCTTCGCCTTTGCTTTTGTTATCATCACTTTCGTCGGCAGCCCCAGCGTCATCAGCAGCACCACCAATGCCCTTGCCTTCTTCGCCAGCTTGTTCCCAGTAACCTCTTGCTAACAATCTTTGTAAATGTAATGCCATGTATCTATTTTCCTATGGTTATAAAATTATTTATCAGAAGCCGAATCGTCGGCATCATCGTTTTTGTCTTCACTAATGTCGTCATCTTGAGGAATGAGTGAGCTTTCGGGCATCAAAAGCTCATCACTCATTTCATCAATTTCAGCAATCATTTTCACCTTCAACTCTTTCTTTATTCTTGGAAAAAGCTTATCAACAAGAGCTCTCATCTGCTCCTTTTTCATTTCAGTTGGTGCAGAAATCAGCATAAGCTGGTTTGCAATATCGAACTCATCAGAAAGCCCTCTGATGTCGAACGTCTCGGGGTATGTCACCAAGGAGTTCAGATAATCGAGATCAGCATCCTCCCCGTGCCACTTCATTACCAACTCCATCATTTTGACCTCAGCTCTTTGAAGAGATGCCGCCTTTGAAGTCAATAATGCATTTACTCTTTCAAAGTCATAAGCCTTTGCCACGCCAGATGAGTTATCAATTCCGACCGCGTTGTCCTGCTTTGTTCGCTCTCCCGCCATGCCTACTGAGTGGTAAATCTCATTGATGATTTTGGTAACAACAGTGATTATCAACTCTGCTTGTCTGGGGTCTGGCGACAGATAAAACGGCTGGCCACCATGTTCACCATCAAACAAAAAGATTCGCTTTGTCCCCATCTCCACTAATTTTTTATACGCACTTTCGCCTGGCAAAATTCCCTGAGCTGGCATAGCAAGTTGCGAGAATGACTGATCTTGAATAATTGCGTCAAGATTTGACAGGTAGTTTGCGACCGCTCTATCAAGATACGAAATATCCCCAATTAACGACGGAGAGGAATAAAGCTCATCACTGTCGTTGTGATCCACGGAGAAAATAGGAACAATACCTAGCTTATGCGATCCGCTGTCACCAATCTTTCCACCGTCGTCGGTTGCTTCGATCAGATACCAATCATCTCTAGTCCACAGTCGGTAAACCTTTGTCTCATCGCCTGATGCCGCGAACGGGTCTTCATCATCACGTCTGGTTTCCATTATGAGAATCCAGTTTAGGTGGCCATCATCGCCATAGCTCATATCCAACACATGTTGTGGCTTTACCGTGTAGCCATACTCACGCGTGTCATTTAACTCATCATCACGCTTTGTTCCGTTGTCATCAGTCTCTTCATCGGACGATTGCAAACCGACTTTGTTATTGTCGATAACAACCCAGATTCGACCATAAATTGACGATTCCTTTTCAATACTTCGGATGAACTTTTTAATTGACGAACTTCGCTTCGTAGCTCTAGTCCAGAACTTAGAAATTTGCTCAGGCGCATCTTCTTCATTGCGACTAATTTTCGCCTTGAAGATATACTTACTGACTAAATCAACAACCTCTTTCGTGTGATTAAACCGATATGCGCGATCCACTCGATCTCCGTATTCGGTATCGCCCTCTTTGATGTATCGAAACACGTTATCTTTAAACCAATCTCTTCCGCCCTCGTAGCACGCTTCAAGGAAGTTCCAATGATTTACCCTGCTGTTGTATTCAGGATGTCTGCGGGCAATTAACTTACCCAGTTCTTCTTCGTTCAAATTATCACCAATGTTTATGTATAAGTCACTAATGACTTACTAATTATTTTAAAGGGAAATCCCCGCAACCTCAAGTTTTCTAACAGGAAATTCAAATTCAAGGAAGTATCCAGCCGCATCAGTGGCATGCTCAACACTCATTGCCTTGTTGATTTCCCTAGACCCTTCTTTGTAAATCGTTTGCTCAAACGATTCAATCGTTTGCCTGCATTTATTATCAACGCGCAGCCTTACTTGCCCGTCGGCTGATCTCAGCATTCTGTTTACGGAGTTCACCCTGTCTGCAATTGCTGGATGCTTTCTGTGAAATTTGAGCCTATTCAAGCCCTTCTCTCTAAAAATATCCAAATCAGTTTCACCACGCGCATGTTGGCGAGCTTTCCCCGCTGGATCGGGGTAGATTGTTATTTGCTTCATGTGTCGCCAATAACGCTTTTCTATTTCTTCACACGTTTCCTCCGTATTTGACCCGAATAAGATAATTTCATCAACAACCCACACCTCCCCGCTATCTTGAATTTGAAATATTACCGAACTCATTGGGTCGATATTAAAATCCTGCCCAATGTATATCGGCAATTTTGGATTGAACTTGTAATCCCCAGTATGAACTTTTCTGTCGAATGGGTAATAAACTCGACCCGACATTGTTTCAAAGCTTGCTAAAAATTCTTGCTTGAATGACTTCTCATCCATATCTCGCTTTGCACTTTCAATCTCTGACTCAGGAACAAATGGAGACATGATCGTTGGGTATTGCCATGACTTCCACTGACCAGACTTCTTAACCCCGTCCTGACCCAAAATCCAAGCATCATATAAATGATTAAATGCTTTTGGCGTGCCAATAAATAGCGCGTGACCGCCCGTTGTCGCCAGTGTTGGTCTAAGAACCTTAGTCCAAGTTTCAGGTTTCATATCCTGAAACTCATCCATAACGACATAGTGAAGCCCGACACCCCGAAGAGTATCGGGCTTATCTGCACCTTTGAGCTCAATTATTGAATTGTTGATTAACTCAATTGTCATGGTGGTTTCGTTCTTTCTTCTAATCCAACGGCTTGGAATGGCATCTTGAAGCTCCCGCCACATGATCTGCTTTGCCATTCGATACGTCGGTGCGACATACCAGATCAACCTATTTTTTACAGACCCCGCATTTACCAGAGCCGCTTTTGATAACTGAGTTTTCCCCCAACGTCTGCCCGCAACAACAACCTTGAATCTGCTCTTGTAAGCGAACACCTCATGTTGGCCTGGGTGGAGCATAATGCCACTCAACCCTCTAACTCACTTTCTTCAAGCGCGGAAACATCGCTTTCGCCAAATCCATCGTCCTCAGCTGAATCCATAACATCCTTGATGTTCTGCTCAGTCATCTTCACAATTTGCAGATCAGGCAGATTGTCTTCTGACTCAAGCTTGCCGTCTCTCGCACCAAGAACAAAGTGCTTGTGCGTAAGAACATTTGTAATTATCGACGTTAGATCGGCAATCGTCTTAACAGCGTCCTTGTCCTCCTGAGTTGCCTTTACTCCATTCTTCGCCATTCGTCTCATGACGACCGCTGCCATTTTCTCAGCACCGTCTATCAGGGTGAAGCTTTGCTCCTGAGCATCGAGAAATCTCTTCGCTGTTTTATCAATCTCAACCAGCATTCGATCCTCAACCTCCTCCTTGATTTTCATTTCAAGTTCCTGAGCGTGCCTTTCTCTATTCACCCCGCCTATTGATTTGAAATGCCGATTTACGGTTTCTGGCTTTATGTCATTCATTTCCGCCAATTGTTTTTGTGTATATCTACCCGTCTCATACTGAGCAACGATAGCCGCCCATTCAAATGGCTGTAGCTTTCTCGTCGGCTTTCTCTTTTTTCTCGGTTTCTTAATTTTTTCTTCCGTCACTTTTCAATCCTAAATTCATATTATTTAAACTAAACCAGAGCGTCTTCACGCTTCAAAAAAACTCAACCCGATAACTGACTACTTATTTTCTTATTTGAAGCTTACGAAGCACATAAGACCCGCTAAAACATCACAAGCTAAGTCACCGATGACTTAATAAGAAACAAACAGCTATTTCCGTAAGTTTGCAAACACAATGTCTCCGATGTGTTAATTTTGCCTATTTTGTCGTAAATTTTCCCTTTGGAATCAACAACTTAACTAAAATAATGGGATAACCCCTTGATTTATAACAATAAAAAACGGCCATCTTTTCTCTTTCCACTCATTACTTATATTATTATTATTAGGTTTTTAAAGGGGTTATATAAACAGTAGTAAGAGAAAAGATGGCCGCAAAACTTCGTTTAAAATCAACGGGTTATCCCTCTTTTTGACTTAACTTGTTGATTCTAAAGGGAAAATATGACGGATTTTCAATTGACGTAAAAAATCTAACCTACTGATTTAAAACAATAAAATAAAATACCCATGTTATTTTCACCATAAAACAAGAATGTCGGCCATCAACTCTGTTTCATAATTTCATACCCTTTTTTCGTTAGCGATATGACACATCGGAAATGACCTCTTCTTTTTTGCCTATCCTTTTTCTCTATCAATTCTCTATTTACCAATTTTCTAATAGAGAATTGAATTGAGTCCTTTGTCGTTTCGTAATTCAATCTGTCGAGAATTTGATCGAGATCGGGAAATGATCCATCTGCATTTCCCTTTTTTATTACCGACAAAATATTTACCTGCTTTTTCGTCAATCTCACTAAGCAAATCCGTCATCGTCGAATGGCATCGGAACCCCAAATAGGAAAATAAAAAACCACGCAAATAAAATTAGCTTTATCGCAATAAGCTCATAGGCGATCATTTTTGCTCACCTATAAATTCAAAACTGGCGGTAACTCTTCCTAGCGATGTTGAGTTTTTAAACTGCCCCTTGCTGGTGGTTGGCGGAACCATGCTTGGTTTTCTCGTCATTTTCCACAGCGGCGACTTCGCTCTATGTGCGTTCATGGCAGGGTGACTCGCGACACCAGTAAACCGTCCGCCAATATCAAGAAAGTGCTGACCAACTGCATTGTTGAGTGCGCCGCCAATTCCGATTCCTTGATAGTCAGGTAATACAACGGTGCGGTGGCTCTTCCACATATTCCTGACGGAGTGATGAGGGAATTTAAGCGCGGCGACGAATGCAACAGGGTCACCATTGACCGTTGCCATAAAACACCGAGATGATTTATTAATGTCCGCACTTAAATAATGATGTCCCTTGAAAATCTTCCAAGCGGAGTGATGAACTCGCTGTATTTTGAGGTCGATTTTAGGTCGCCGAAGTGACCCCCTTTTGAACTCTCCAGTATCAACGTAGTAAACCCAATCAGGCTCAAGCCAATCAATAATGTCGTAGTGACATGACACCGCAACCATTTTTCTGCCAGCACGTCTTACGAATTTTTGAATAGCAAAGCTACACATTTTCGCCACGTTTCTATCAACGACACTGGTAAACTCATCAACAACCGCAGTTCCTTTTGTGTCGAGGATTAACCGTGCCATTTCCGCTCTGAACTTTTGCCCGTTACTAAGCTTGTCGAACGGAAGCATCCATACTGGCGGAGAACTAAACCCTACTTTTGACAACGCGGTGGTAATTTCCTTAATGGATAGGTCTTCGCTAAATCCATCGAGCAGTGACTTGTCAAAAGGCCAGTCAAACCCCTTTGACCCATCAAAGTAATTTTCTTCACCAAACACCGTCTTTGCAATTGTCGTCTTTCCTGCGCCAGATGGACCAACAATGACACCCACGCCCCAGTCATCAATATCCTCAATCGGCATATCAATGTCCCATTCGCGAGTAAGTCTTTCTGTCGCAGGCACATCAAACATGCCCGCAACACTTTCTGTTCTAAATGATGGGATATAGTCGGATTCAACCGTGTGCTTAAAGCTAGGCATTGCTCACCCACTCGTTATGCTTGTGAGTGTATGCCTCAAGCTCCCAGAGCTTAGATACTGCATCTTCGTATGAAATGCCGATACCGATGTCATCTGGCGTATCACCGTCGTCATACATGCTTCCAGACGTTCCGATAATTACGAAGCCACTCTTTACGGTCATTTCGCAAATAGTAACTCCACCTCTTTTGTCATACTTCACGTTTTCAATTAATTTAATAACGTGATCTCTGTTAATGTTTTCTTCAAAAATGGCGGGACTTGCAAAAGCCCACTTTGCCGCCTTTGAAATTACATTGATAATATTTTGCATTTTCTACCTTCCTCGATCATTTGTTTGTATAACTGCTCCTGCCCCGCCTCGTCATCGCACTCGACAACAACCGAGAACGTCGGCTCGTATTCATCAGGAACAGGTCTTGCGGGCTCATCTTTACTTACTTCTGTATTTTCAGTGCTTGCTGTGGGTTCGACGTCAGCCGTCTCCACCACATCGTCATCAACCAGATCGTCAAGTTCGTCAGTCAACCCCTCGATGTCAATATCCAAAATATCGGCAAATGACTCAAGTTCGGAATTGTTTAGCCCGATTGAGTCAAAGTTGATTTCAAAGTCGCTATCTGCCAGTAACTTAAGTTCGTCCAACATGAGCTTTTCATTGATCTCGCCTCTAGCAACAAGGTTGTCGGAAATTCGCATTTCAACCTTTTCTTCTGCCGACAGCCCTTCGCGAACAATTACAGGAACGAACTTCATTCCTGCTTTTTTGGCAGCAAGTCTTCTTCCGTGACCTTTTAGAATTACCCCGTCTTCATCAACAACGATTGGAACGTCGAACCCGTTTTTTCTAAAGTTAGCAACAAGGTTGTCAATTTGCTTTTCGTCATGAACCTTTGAATTTTTTTCGTATGGGATTAAGTCAGCAACACCCCATTGCTCAAGCTTATCTACAATCACGATCTCTTTTCTTTTAGCCATTATCTTCTACCCCAAAGGTCTTCTTCATTCATAGTCGCTCTCGCAACTTTCTGTGTAAATCCCAAGCTCTTCCGCCAGGCTCTCATCAATATTGTTTTCTGACGCAACGACATCATCCATGTAAATTTCATCACGCCCCTTGTCTTCAAAAAACTCGCCATACCCGCAGTCATCACAGATGTCGGGGTTGAGCTTGTTTACGCACGCCTTACAGTCGTCAAACTTACTCATTGCCGCCTCTACCCTTCATTAGTGCATACACAAGGGCATCACCTGCGTTGGTTAGCGAATCAGACTCATTCAATTTCTGCTTCTTGATGATCTTTCCGATAATGTCTTGAATTGCATTTGAGTCCTCGATCGCAACCTTGAATCTCATAATCGTATGTGTCTGAACATCAACCTGCTCTGTTTCTTGCGGAACATCAATCTCGTCATCGTCATCCAGCATATTTAGTGTATCCAAATCAATGTTTGTTGATGAAATAAGCACCTCCACTTCCGAATCCGAATATGGAAGAAAGTCTGATAGCGATGTTGGGTCTTCAAGTGATGAAATTAACTCGGATAGCTTTAGCCCATCATCCGCTCCATATCTCGCGTTATCCGCAATGCTAATCTTCTTTGCCATGTCGTCAGTCATGGCCTCATGAACAACGGCTTGGATGGTTTCGTTTCCCAGCTTTCTTGCTACCTTAGCTCTGTGCTCGCCACCAATAATTTCATACGTGCCGTTCCCCAGATGTCTAACGACAATTGGCTTAAATGAGCCATTCATTCTTAAGCTTTCTGTCAGCTTTGCTTCGTTTTCTGGACTCATTACATTTGAGTTCCAGGGATTGTTCACTACGTCTCGTAAATCAATCTCTTCCATATATGGTTTGTTCAAATTCCTTCCCATGTCGTATTAAAAATAAGTCACCAATGACTTATTTTAATATATGTTTGATATAAAAAACAAGGAGTTATCTTTTTATGATAAAATAATCATACCTTTTTCATTACTTATCGGTGATAAATATGGCAGTGTTACAAATTGCCTCCAACGCAACGAATGCCAAGATTTTCAGAGCAGATCGACAAACTAGACTATATGTGTCTGAACTTTTGTCCTATACGGTCGAGGGCGCAGAGCACATGGCGTCGTATAAATCAGGTCAGTGGTCTGGCATATCTACATTTTTTAATTTCAAGAAAGACTCATTTCCTGCTGGATTCGTTCAGTATATAAAGTCGTCGCTAGAAAAACGCGGCAATATAGTTCAGTTGGTGAGAAAAGATTTGCCAGCCCCACTCGGCGCTCGCAATGCAAAGGTTGATGAGTTTCCAGAGGACAGCAGATACGATTACCAATCCGAAACAGTTGATCGTCTAATAAATCGCGGCGGGATGGTTGCTCAAATTGCAACGGGTGGCGGGAAGTGCTTAGGTGTGGACACACCGGTTCTTATGCACGACGGAACAATCAAGCCTGTTCAGGATGTAAATGCGGGCGACATGCTGATGGGTCCAGACAGTAAGCCGCGTTGCGTTCTGTCCACGGTTGCGGATGTTGGTGAGCTATATCGGGTTACGCCAAAAAAAGGTGACGCCTATGTGGTGAATGACGCTCACATTCTTAGTCTGAAAAAGACATCAAGAGGCTATCGCGGGTCAAAGCGTGGTGGGGAAAAATACCCCAAAGGTGAAATTGTCAACATAAACGTAGAGGAGTATCTTAGACAAAATAAAACCTTTAAGCATGTCCACAAGGGATGGAGAACTGGGGTTGACTTTGAATCTAGCCCTTTGCCCATTGATCCATATTTTTTTGGGGCAATGATGGGGGACGGGACGATTAACGGATGTGTATCAATAACAACAATGGACAAAGAGATTGTGAGTTCCGTTGAAAAAGTTGCCGATGACTTTTCGTTATCGGTGCGCGTGAATGCAAAGCCTGGGAACAAGGCATCCTCATACAGCCTTACAACAGGGCGGACAGGCGGCAAAGAAAACCCTCTGATGGCTGAATTTAGGCAACTTGGCTACATAAAGAGCACAAAAGACAATAAGAGTGTTAAAAAATTCATTCCCCACTCTTATAAGACAGCAAGTAGAGAGGACAGGCTGCACATTCTGGCAGGAATAATTGATACGGATGGCAACTATGATGGAAAGTGCGTATATCTAACATTGAAGGAGGAGAGGCTGTTTGACGACATTCTGTTTGTGGTTCGGTCTTTGGGGTTCGCGGCATACAAAAAGAAAGTTAGGAAAACATGCGCAAACAATGGAGTGACTGGTGACTATTTCTCAATGATAATTAGCGGCGACACGAGTGTTATCCCTGTTAGGCTGGAAAGAAAGAGGCCGTCCGTTCGTGCCCAAAAGAAGGATGTTCTTGTAACAGGGGTTACAGTTGAGTCAATCGGAGAGGGAAATTATTATGGGTTTGAAATTGATGGAGATCATCTTTTCATGCTTGGTGATTTTACAGTTACACATAACACCAGAATTGCAAAGCTCGCATACAAAAGAATAAATAGACCGACGTTATTTCTAACAACTCGCGGCGTTCTTATGCACCAAATGAAGAAAGCTTTTGAGGACATGGGTGACAAGGTTGGCGTAATTGGCGACGGCATCATGAAGCCAACCAGAGGCTTTAATGTCGGCATGGTTCAGACATTTGCAGCAATGCTTAAGGATCCAAATGCAAATGCAACAAAGGCAAAGCAAAAAGAGCAGCTAAAGCGACAGGCGTTGGCCAAAAAACTATTGGACATGTTTGAGTTCGTCATCCTCGAAGAAGCGCATGAGGTGGGTGGAAATAGTTATTTCGACATACTTAACCTATGCAAGAACGCTGAATACAGGCTTGCTCTAACTGCGACCCCATTTATGAGGGCGGATGGTGAGTCAAACATGAGACTTATGGCATCGGTTGGCAGTATCGGAATTAAGGTAACTGAAAAGCTTCTTATAGATCGCGGCATTCTTGCAAAGCCCATCTTCAAGATAATCGAAACCGAGAAGCCAAAGGGTTTATTCAGAACAACTGGCTGGCAGAAGGCATATAAGGCAGGCATCGTAGAGAGCTCAAGCAGAAACTCGGCAATCTTATTTGAGGCAGAACGAGCATCGAAGTATGGAATGCCAATTATGATACTCGTTCAGCACAAAGCTCATGGCGAATTGCTAAAGACGGCTCTCAATAAAGCAGGTGTCGTGTCTGAGTTTATCTACGGAAAGCATGAAAGCACTCAGAGAACCGATGCGCTGAGAGACCTGGGCTCTGGAAAGATAGACGTTCTTATTGGCTCGACAATCCTCGATGTCGGTGTGGATGTCCCAGCGGTCGGCATGGTGATTCTCGCTGGAGGCGGCAAAGCTGAGGTAGCTCTCAGACAAAGAATTGGTCGTGGATTGCGTGCAAAAAAGAATGGCCCAAATGTCGCATTTATTATTGATTTCTCCGACAGTCACAATAGCCACCTTAAGAAACACTCACTTACTAGAAGAGCGATCATTGAGGGAACAAAGGGGTTTTCGGAAAACATATTGCAAGTTGGGGCTGACTTTGATTTCAATGTGTTCAGCAAGAAGCGGGCTGCATAGTAGTAAGTAATCAATTGCCTACTCATCCATCTAAAATCGCGTAAAATAATAAGCAAGTAGTGACTTAATGTATAAATACTCAGTGTCATTCCAAATCAATGGTGTAACGACGTGCACCATTATTTTTAGCAAACTAGGGAAACATCAAATGTCAAAAGAAAGTATGGCGGGAATCGTGGGTGCGGAATACATGGTCAGTCCAGCAAGTGTAAATTATATCAATTACTCGGAATTTACATCGTGACCGAGTTTGGAATAGACCCTCGGGCAAAAGGGAAAATGTTTAGTGTCGAAGACTTAACATCAATCAAGGGCAAGAGCTGCCCTACCGCAGTCATTGATGAGGTTGCGATCGGCTCTGATTTATTTGTTGCGAAAAGAATCGAGAGTGATATTGCTGCGGAGACACTGGCTATCAAAATACCGCCTTTTGACAAGAAGTCCGCATCACCACCCAGTTTAAAAGCGAGTGTGGATAGATTTATCGCCTCTAGTGATGACCCAGATAAGGAATCAGAGTGGGTAAAAAGCTTGGTTGACTCAAAGAGAGTATTTGGGTCTGAATGGGCAAGTGTCGACGAAGCCACTTCTCTGAAAGACGCACAGCCGCCAATGACCGATGCCAGTAATATTGTAGAGAGGTTGCGCGAGATTGATGAGTTCATTGAAGAGGCGAACCCCAACCCAGATCAAATGGCGGACATCTTTACATATATTGAATCAATAATGGATAGACTTGAAGGTATTGCGTCGATTGATGAGATAGGCATTGAAATTCCTGAGTCTGGGACTTGGTAAAGGTGACAAGCGCAATTAGATCGTTGGCTGCTGCCGCAATACTGGTTACATTTGGAACATCGGCTCTCGGCACAAGCAGTGTAGATGAGCTAAGTAGATCAAACGACCTGCATGACCTAATAGATGATGCGAAATTGAGCACAGACCTTGAGAAATTAAACAGGGTCAATGACTTCTTTAACCAAAACATAAAATTCAAGAACGACATTGATCTATGGGGTGTGAGTGATTACTGGGCAACCCCATCGGAAACTCTAATTGCGGGAGCTGGTGACTGTGAAGACTACTCAATAGCAAAGTATTTCTCTCTATTGAAGCTAGGCATTCGCGCTGAAAAGTTGCGAATAACCTACGTCACGATAGCTAGGAGAGGGGACGAGGCACACATGATCTTATCCTACTTCCCTAAGCCTGGTGATGACCCTCTTGTTATGGACAGCCTGATACCAGAGGTAAAACGTCTCAGTAAAAGAGCGGACCTGACGCCGCTATTTTCATTTAACAACAGCGGCTTGTGGTTTTTCAAGAAAAATGTCGGTGAAAAGAGAATAAGCAACTCATGTCATTTGGATATGTGGGGCGATATGAAACTCAGAATGTCACTGAGTAATGCATAGTGAAAGTGACGGCAAACAAGATAACTCAGAAAAGAGTAAGAGAGCTTTTTGACTACGGCCCTTTTACTGGAAAACTAATCTGGAAAGTCTCTCTAAGTAACAGAGCTTTGATTGGGTCATCCGCTGGCGGTAAATCTTTGAGCAAGGGTTACTCAAGGGTAATGATTGATAAAAAATCATTCGCGATTCATCGCTTAGTTTGGATTTATCACAATGGGGAAATTCCAGATGGTTTGGATATTGACCACAAAGATTTAGACAGAGGTAATTCGAGAATTGAAAATTTGAGGATTGCCACTCGATCTCAAAACAATGTAAATGTTCGCACTAGAAATATGTTGGGGCTAAAAGGTGTGAAAAAAAATGGGGGTGGTTTTCAGGCGAGAATTACCATTAAAGGAAAAAGGGTTAATCTGGGAACTTACGAAACTGCGGAAAAAGCACATCAAGTTTATCTTGAAAAATCTTTTCAAGTAAATGGAGAATTTACTCGGGCAGCCTGACCAATATTTATACAGTTATTTTTCAGATGCCTATTATATGCCTATTAAAGACCCTGCATTTGTTAAGGACTTGTCCGTAAGTCCTTGATAAATATGGTGGCGATAGAGGGAATTGAACCTTCGACATCAGGGTTATGAATCCTGTGCTCTAACCGGACTGAGCTATATCGCCACACGTTCTTTAGTTATCTAATCAACTAAAGAACGGCTATTATAGGGGGTATTTCTATTCCCGTCAAACATTAAACC